>UMKE01017539.1_pt1 | contig 122218 bp, 125 predicted proteins | sample 1966231 | NCBI WGS metagenome assembly UMKE01 (sample SAMEA4836168, study PRJEB28245) | human gut metagenome | biome: gut microbiome; material: fecal sample | place: Denmark | collected 2008 | reverse complement strand
TATTTAAGTATAACATTTATTCTAAAAATTAACAATTATTTTATGCAAATACCTTGCATTATGAATAACTTTTTGATATAATCTATTTGTTGTTGGAAATTAAAACAATAAATGTTAACAATGGGCTGTTAGCTCAGTTGGTAGAGCAATTGACTCTTAATCAATGGGTCTAGGGTTCGAATCCCTAACAGCCCACCATTGAAAGTCTTATAAAATCTAGAAGAAATTATTCTCCTAGATTTTTTTATTACTTAAAATTAAGGCACCTTTTTATAAAAAGTGCCTATTAATTAACAAAAAAAGCAATAGCTAAATTACTATTGCAATTAAAGTATTTGAACCTTTATTTACTATTTTAGAAACTGTGTCTTTAAGTTTATATCTTGTATTATCCGGCATCATGCTAAGTTTTGCTTGAATACCCTCTTGTACAATTGCTTCAAGACTTCTACCAAATATTTCACTTTTCCAAATACTTGATGCATCGTTTTCATAATCTTTCATTAATCTATCAATTAATTCTTTAGATTGCAATTCACTACCTATTATAGGTTCAAAAGTCGATTCAACATCTACTTTTAACATGTGAATGCTTGATGCAACAGCTTTAAGTTTTACCCCATATCTGCTACCTTGTTTTACAAGTTCTGGTGTTTGAAGTTTTAATTCTTTTAATCCAGGATATACTATTCCATAACCAGTACTTTTGGCCATTTTTATAGCACCTCTTAAAGAATCCATTTCTTCTTTATCTTCCTTATAATTAGCAAATATTTTTAAAAGTCCTGCTTTAGTAGTTACCATATCGCCCATTAAAGATTTAAGTGTTTGTGTGTAAAGTTCATTTGAACTTTCTAAAGTTATTGTAACAGTTCCCGTAGATGCATCTAATTCAGATATAAAGGAGTTTGAAATATATTCTGAATCGCTGAAATGTTCCAATATATAGTCAACATCTTTAACTTTTTCAACACTGATTACACTTTCTTTAATTTTTTCTAAATAATGCATTTTAATTTCATTATTATTTGGTAATACGTTTACCCACTCTGGCACTTTAACTTTGATATCTAAAACTGGGAATTCATAAAGTGCTGTTTTAAGTATTTCCATTATCTCTTTTTCATTCATTAACTCTGCACTTATTGGCATTACTGGCACATCATAAGCATCACTTAAGTTTCTTGCTAGTTCTTGTGTTTCAGTATTAGTTGGGTGAATACTATTTAGAATAACTATAAATGGTTTTCCAATAGTTTTTAATTCACTTACAACTTTTTCTTCTGCATCGAGATAAGATTCCCTTTTGATTTCACCGAATGAACCATCTGTTGTGACAACAATCCCTATTGTTGCATGATCTTTGATAACCTTCTCTGTTCCTATTTCAGCCGCTTCAACAAAGGGAATCGCATCCTCGAACCATGGACTTTTTACCATCCTTGGATTTCCTTCTTCATCAACAAAACCATTAGCTTCAGGAATGACATAACCTACACAATCAACTAACTTGATGCTTGTTTCGAATTCGCCGACTTTGATTGTGGCCCCATTACTTGGGACAAATTTAGGTTCAGTTGTCATGATAGTTTTACCTTGTGCACTTTGAGGTATTTCATCTAAACATCTTTTCTTTTCATATTCATCTGTTATATTAGGTACAACTAGATTTTCTATGAATCGTTTAATGAATGTTGATTTACCTGTACGAACAGCGCCAACTACTCCTAAGTAGATTTCACCATCCCCGCGCTTTGCTATTGATGATATAATTTTTTCTTTTTCCATTAATCCACCATCTTTCATTTTTCTATTCTAATCGTATGATGTGTGGACGGAATTTATTCCTACAATTAGACTCGTGGTGGATTAATGGAAATGTTGCAATATTCTAAGATGATTTTTTGTACTACAAAAGCTTAATATATTATATATGTTAAACACAAACCTCGTATAGTTCCTACACTATTAAATTGACTGTTGTTGAATACCACTTATAATCTCTACGTATTGTATATGCTTTTATAGAATACTTATATGATAGCATTTCAGAATTGTTACTATGCTGTGTATCCCAATGAAATTGACACTCCTTGCATGTTATCATAATCGTTTTGAACAGCTGTGGCAAAATTGATAACTTTACCATAACCATTGTGACTTATTGTGTATGATTTTGATTTAGCTAGTGTAACTGCTGTCATTGCATGTTGATAGCTACCATAAACTGTAGCCCACTGAGATGTTGCAGTTACTATTGCTTCTATATCACAAGTAAAACTGCTTGCGGCATCAACTAGATTCATTGATATACCAAAACCATTAGATCTTAGAACCATATTTGTCCCGTTATATGAATAGTCTACTCCACTAGATACCCCATTGACAGTATATAATTGTGTTCCATTTTGAGAACCAGATGTTATAGTTGCATCATCTGTTCTCATTGCGATCACGTCATATGATTTAACTTTTGGAGTTATTAACCATGCGTTGGTGACGTAAACAAAATATGTATTTGTACTTATTTTTGTTGTATAAATCTCGATATTTTTATATGTTGTTGTGTGGTAAGTAGCCATTGTTGATATATTATTCTCTGCTGCGGTTGTTGCTTCTTCTTTGCTGACCTCTGTTGTAATTGTTCCATTTGTTGTTTCTTCAACCTTATAGTACTTACTTACTTTATTGTTATGTTCTAAATCATAACTTAAATATCTTGCTGCATCTTCATTACTCATTATTGATATACGTTCTTCTGAAAATACGTTTCTAAGTCTTGCATATTCTTCATCTGTTAGATTTGCTGCCTTTACATTTGTTGAAATAATCATAACTAACAGAATTGAAATAGTCATAATAATTTTTTTCAGCTGTTCAAGTGCACCTCCTCTCTGTTCCATATTCATCGTATCAGATTATGTCGAAAAAGGAAATAGAAAATCGCGGGAGTTGCATTTCTCTTATTGTAGAACACTAACTATTTCATTATATATACTGAGAATGTGATTAATTTCTTCTTGATAATTATTACATTCACCAGCTAAACATTTTAAATAATTTGTATTCACATAATATTTTAAATTCAAAATAAGTTGTTTATTGTTTTGAATTATACTATAAAAAATTACATTTTTACTTTTTACGTACCTACTAGAGTACTTAATATTATCTATAATATTTTCTATTTTCAAAACATCTGTATTTAATTTATATTCTATTACACAGCCATCATCATCAATTTTGGTATAAGTTTCAGTTCCTTCATCATATGTAAAGCCTAAACTTTCTAGTTTATTGATACTATTATCACTATCTACTACTGGTGTTGTATTATCTTTATTATAGTCATTTTCTTTGGGCACTAAAAAAGGATTTTGCAAACCCAAATCCTCTATTTTTTTATTTTGTTCTTTGATGTATTCATTATAACAAAGTTTATTATTGTTTAACTTTTGCTTTAATATTAATTTGCTTTCATAAGAATAATTATTGTTATCTATATCTGTTGTATAAATTTTAATATATAAATTGTTCTTGATGTTTTCAATTACATCTTTTGTTAATAAATCTGAGTAGGATTTGCTTTCCTCTATATAAATGTTGTTAAGTGTATCACTTTCGTAAATTACATGTTTATCTCCATTCAAGTATGTATAAAGTTCTATTTTTGTACTTGTTGGTTCATAATTTATTTTCTCTAAGTTGATATTGTTGATAATTATTATATTTAAAACCTTTGTTTTGAAGAAATAACCATCTTCAAAAGTAATATTTTCACTTTCATAAGTCAGATTATAAATTCTTATTGTATTATAATTATTGATAAAGTATGCTAGTAATAATATAAATACTACTATAAAACCTATTAAAAAGATATTTTTCAAAATATAATTTAGAAATTTACCTACCATTCTTTTAAAATCTTGAAGTCTATCTTTATAATTTTTCTCCGATTTAACTATTGAATCTGGAGATATTCCTAATTCATTACATAATTTCTTTATTGTTTCTAAATCTGGAACTGTTGAACCATTCTCCCATTTCGATATAGTTCTGTCAGAAACTCCAATTAAATCTGCGAGTTCTTTTTGTGTTATATCTCTTTCCTTTCTGATATTGTAGATTGTGTTAGCAAAATCTGTGCATTTTGCTTCTGTTGTCTTATTTGTCCTTTTCATATTTTCACCTTTCTTAATTTTATCACATATTCAAAAATTATGCACTATAAATTGACAAATTTTTCAACATTTATTATAATATGATTGTCTTAGGGGGATAATAAGATGAAATATATAACATATAAAAAATATTTAGACACATTAATAAAAAATCAAAATGATACTAATATACCTTGTTTACAAGATATTTATACTGAAAAAGATTATGAGAAACTTCTTAAACCAGTTATGAAGATTATAAAAGAAAATTCTTATGCTAGTTTGACTACGCTTAGATTAAAGCTATTTCTTCAAAGTGGATTAAAGGAAATAATTGATAATTTTGTTAAAGATACTCAGATTACTCCGGGACTTATATTGGATTTTGGAACATTTAAAAATAGAGATACTGTTATATGTGGAAATAGACAAGAATATGTTATGAAAAATGGTATTCTAGTTAAAGATGAATTACCTATTGAACAAAATACTATTTTTGATTTAGCTTCAACTTCAAAAACATTTACTGCGGTTGCAATTTTGATACTTGCTGAAGATAAATTAATTGATGTTTTTGAACCTGTTACAAAATATGTACCTGAATTTAAAAACTTAGGTAATACTACTATTTATGATTTACTAAAATTTAGAGTGAGTGTTGCTACTCCAAGTAGAATAGATAGCGCTAAAAATAAAGAAGAAGCTTTAAATATTTTATATCAGGCTTATCCTAGAGATGTTCAACCTGAGAATGCTTATACTGATATTGGAGCTATGATTTTAAGAGTTTTAGTGGAAAAAGTTACTTGTATGAAGTTTTATAAATTTGTAGAAACAATGATATTTAGAAGATGTGGAATGTATAATACTTATTTAAATGTTCCTTCTTATGATTTAGATAGAGTTGCTAATGAAAATTACTCTACGATTATTACTCAGGATGGCAGTGCTATAACTAGATATGATAATGTTCCTGGTACGGTTCATGATCCAAAAGCTAACGCTATTGGTCAAAAAGAAGGAATTGCTCCAGGTCATGCAGGTTTCTTTTCTACTAAAAATGATATGATTAAATTTGCTAAAGCTTTAATAGATGAAAGATTAATTACTAAAGATAGTTTATTATCTATGAGTGATACTGAAACTGGTTTTAAGGATGATGATAAATATACAAGATTTTATGGTTCATTAGTTTATTTAAAACAACCAGATCCTGAATTTTTATCTGTATATCCTCCACTTTCTGGTAGAGCTTTTATGTCACCTGGATTTGCTGGAACTCAACTTGTTGTTGATCCTATTAATAAAATTTCTTTATTTGTTGGCTCCCCTAGACTTCATAATAGAATATATCAAGTTCATAAGTCACAAGTTCATAATATTAAAGTTGATGAACACAATAAAAAGACTTTTGTAATGCCTGATGGAACTGAAAAAATTGTGTGTTGTGATTACACAAAAGCTAAAGAAGTACTTGTTACCTTAGCACTTGACTTAGCTATACAATATCAATTACTTGAAAATTTATATCCAAATCAAAAAGAAATGCATTTAGTTCGAGAACTAAATTAACATTTCTTTTTTTATTCTTTATTTTCATACGATAATAACTTCTCAATATCTTCCTTGGTAAGTTCTGATATAACATTTTTATCTCTTATCTCTCCATCTATTAATTTATCACTTAATATTCGCTTTTTATTTTGAAGTTCTAATATTTTTTCTTCAATAGTTCCTTTGGTTATTAAATGAATTACTTCAACTGTGTTGGTTTGACCTATTCGATGGGCTCTATCTGTTGCTTGATTTTCTGCTTGAGGATTCCACCATAAATCTAAGTGAATGACAACATCTGCTGATGCTAGATTTAATCCTGTTCCTCCAGATTTTAACATTATTAAAAATACTTTTATATCATCATTTTCATTGAAATTATCTACCATTTCTATTCTAGTTTTGGCTGGTACTGATCCATCAATCATATAAGTTTTTATTTTGGCATTATTTAATTTCTCTTTAACTATGTTTAAAGCAGTTTTAAATGATGAAAATATTAATACTTTATGATTGTTTTTTGTATATTCACTTACAATATTTTCCAACTGTTCAATTTTATTTGAACCATCAGTATAGTTATCATATACGATACTTGGGTCTATACAAATTTGTCTTAATTTAGTAAGTAACTGAAGAATTAAAAATCTGGCTTTATTCATTCCCTCTTCTTTAATAATCTTATCCATTTCTTCTTTTACTCTATTTAGTTCTGCAACATATAGTTTCTTTTGTTCATCTTTTAAATCAATGTATATGTCATTTATTAATTTTTCAGGAAGTTCTTTAACAACATCACTTTTCTTTCTTCTTAGAATAAATGGATTAATTTGTTTGCTTAAACCTTTAATTAAAATTTCACTATCTTCATCAAAATCTTTAATTTTATATTTACTTTGAAATTTAGTTAAATTTGCTAAATAACCTGGCATAATAAAATCAAATATACTCCATAATTCAAGTATTGAGTTTTCAAGCGGAGTACCTGTTAAAGCAAATTTTGTTTCTGCTTTTATGCTTTTTACTACTTTTGTAATACCAGCATGATTATTTTTAATATTTTGAGCTTCATCAATTATCATGGTATTAAAATTTAAATTTTCATAAATTTCTTCATCTTCACGTAATAAGCCATATGTAGTGATTATTACATTTATTTTATTTAAATCTTTTAAAATATGTTTTCTTTTTTCTTTTGAACCTATGCAAATTGCTTTTTTTATTTGGCTTGCAAAACTATCAAACTCATGTTCCCAGTTGTATGCAAGTGATGTTGGAACCACTATTAAAAATTTAGATGTAGGATTATCTTTTAACATTTGTTTTATATAATAGATGACTTGAATTGTTTTACCTAGTCCCATTTCATCTGCTAAAATACCACCGAAACCTGTTTTAGCTAAATTGTATAGCCATTTTACTCCGGTTAGTTGATAATCACGTAAGATACTTATATCTTCTAAACTCAAATTACTATCTTTATATTCATAAAAGTTTTTTATAAAGTTGTCAAATAAATTGTCTGTGGAAATAATTGAATATTTTGTTTTCTTTAAACTATCTAAATAAATAGCACGATATTTTAATATACTTCCTTTGCCATTTATTATTTCTTCGTCAGTTAGTTCTAATTCTTCAGTTAAATTGTTTAGTTCTTGCAGTGATTCATCTTTAAGATTTATAATATCACCATTTTTAAGACGATAATATTTTTTCTTATCTTTAATACTATCAAATATACTTACTAGTTCACTACTATTAATATCACCTAAATTAAAGTTATAATTTAATATATTGTCTTGACCTATGCCAAACATTGATGATACAGATGTTTTCTTTTTAATTTTAATATTTTTAAATTTTTCAGTTGTGAATATTTCGTATTTGGTAGCAAGTTGTTCAAGACCATTTTCTAAAAATTCTACTTCTTGTTCTATATCTCGTAAAACTAGTTTATCTTTTTCAAGTATAAAACCATATTTGCCAACATCATTTAAGACACTCGTTTCAAAATTTATATCTCGTAGTATTTCATTTGATTTATTAAAGTAATCTATTTCTTTATCATCATAATTAAATACTATATTAGAAATTATATATTCATTTCTAATATCAAAATAAAGTTTTGCTTTAATAATACTTGGTAAAACTATGTCAACAACGGATGAATCTATTTTTAATTTTTTTCTAACTACTTTAAGAAGACCTTTGTTAAATAGGTCTAATTTATCCTTAGATATTATTAGTTTATCTAATTCATTCTGTTTTAAATCTTCGATTAATTCTTGTTCTTTGGCATTTAAATGATATAGCTTTCCTTTGTAAAATATGTATTCATAATCTTTTTCTATTAAGTTTTCTATGTTTTCTAAATCAAAATCTAATTCATAAGTTTCATTTTTCTTTATTAAATTTGTATCAATTGGAAAGTATTCACTAATGCCATCAACTTCATAATTGTTAATAACAAATTTTATATTTTTTAGTTTATTTAAAAATTTTTTTAAAGATGATGTATTGATATAATTATATCCTCCATCATCAAAAGTATTATAATAAGCTTTTAAAATTGTTTCTGCATCACTACTTAAATAATATTTTTGAGGATTATATGTAAAACTTTTGCCAAAATAAACTTCACCTTCTCCGGATTCATATACACTTTTAAAAGCACTTGCATGATTTCCTAGAGTATATAATTTTTCATCTCCGATAAGTATTTTTACGGTGCATTCTATAGAATTATAATAGTAGTAATAATTGCTTTTTCTTTCTGTAACGTTAATTATCAAATTAACAGTTAACTCTTTTTTAATAATGTTTTCTTCACTCGTAATAAATTTTTCTAATATACTACTTGATATCTTGGGAATGTTAATAAACATTTTACCAAACATTTCTTCATAATTATTTAATATTACCGCAGCAATGTGTTTGCAACTTCTTATGCTTCGAAAATTTTTACAGTCACATGCTGTTCTTAATATTTTTTTATTGTTTTCAATTGAAACCATAACATCGTAATATGTTGGCTTTTCTTCATCATCTACTTCGTACCAATAGTGAGTTACTTTACCATTTTCATTATAATTTTCTTTTTTATTTAAAAATGAAATTTTACTAACATCATATGTTTTGCCTGCTACTATATCGGATGTATGGACAAATGCTGTAATATTTGTTTTATTAATTAGTTCTTCAATATTATCTATTTGCATAAGTTACCTCCATCTTTTTATATTAACATAGTTTTATTTTATATACAATTGTTTTATATTAGTTTGTGAAGAAAAAAATTTTTCAAACAAAAACTTTAAAACATTATGTATGGTTTTAAAGTTTCATTATTTGTTTCATATATTGCTATATCTTCACCTTGATATGTAAATATTACTTTATCTTGAACATTATAAATATTTTTAATTCTTCCACCATTTTTTATAATTTTAATTAATTCATCATTTATTTCTATACTTGGATATTTTAAAAATTCATGAATGTTTTGAAATTTAAAGTTACCATTTTTTATATCATCTAGTATAAATGAATCTTCTATATCAAAACCTCCTTGCTTAGTTCTTATAAGATTATTCATTGTACCTATAGTACCTAATTTTTCACATATATCTTCAATTAAACTTCTAATGTATGTTCCTTTTGAAACATGAGTTTTAAATTTAATTATATCTTTTTCATAATCTATTAACTCAAGAGAAAATATACTTACTTCACGTTTTGGTAATTCAATTTCAATATTATTTCTTGCATACTCATATAATTTCTTACCATTTATTTTTACTGCTGAATATTTTGGCACTATTTGCTTATATTTTGAGGGAAATTCCTTAAATACTTTTATAATTTCTTCTTTAGTAATGTTATATTTTTTATTTTCTATTATAGAACCTGTTATATCACCAGTGTCAGTTTTAATTCCTAACTTTATTTCTGCAATATATTCTTTGTCTAGAGATGTTAGTAAATCCACTAGTTTGGTGTATTTACCAAAAAGGCATACAAGTACTCCAGTTGCAATTGGATCCAAAGTGCCTGTATGACCTATTTTTTTGGTATTAAATATTTTTGTTAAATTATTAACTATATCTCTACTAGTTAGATTCTTTTCCTTGTTTACGACTAAGAGTTTGTCCATCTATTTCTCTCTTTTCTATTTGCTTGATAAATACTAAAGTTCTATATGATTCCTTTTCTCCTTTTAGCTCTTTAAAACCACATGTTGTAGCAAAACTCATAGCAGCTGTATCATTAATTGGAATTTCAAAATCAATTTCTTGACCACTTAAACTAGCAATTTCTTCAACTTTTTGAATAATTTCATTTAGTAACATTAATTTTTCTGCTATATCTGGATAATTTAAATAAACCATATCACATACGTTAACACGTGTTTTAGTTATATAAATTCTTGTTACTGCTACTAACCTTTCTTCACAATCAAATGATAATAAGAAAGAGAAATTGTAATTTTCATTCTTTATTGTTTTTCTAGAATCCATAAATGATTTGTTGTATAATTCTTTGTCAGTTAGTTTACTTTCATCCATTGTGAATCTAAGATTTTTGTTTAAAATATCTCTTTCACAATTTAGAAATTGGTAAAATTTATAATATCTTTCAAGAACTGCATTTTCGTATGCAGCAGGTATTTTTTTTACTAAAGTTATCATCTTATTCCCCCTTGTCTATTGACTTTATTATTGCTTCGATTTTTTCACCATAAGCTATTGATTTATCAAATACAAATTTTAATTCTGGTGTATGTCTGATTTCTAATTTTTCACTAAGTTTTCCACGTATAAATGGTGCTGCTTCGTTAACTTCTTTTTCTAAAGATTTAATATCCAAATTGTCAAATGAAGTAAAATATACTTTACAATAACTTAAATCATTTGTTAAATCACAGCCTGTTATAGTTATATGCTTTAAAATTTCATCGTTTACTTCATTTATTAAAATATCACCAAGATATCTTTGAATATCACTTGCTATTCTAGCAATCTTATACTTAGGCATGTTTTACCTCGATCATTTCATAAGCTTCGATAGTGTCGCCTTCTTTGAAATCATTAAATTTTTCTAAGGTAATACCACATTCAAAACCTTTTTTAACTTCTTTAACTGTGTCTTTTTCTCTTTGAAGAGATGCTATTTTTTCGTCACTAGCAATTACTACACCATCACGTATAACACGAGCAAGAGCGCCATTTTTAACTATACCATTTGTAATATATGAACCTGCAATGTTACCAATTTTAGAAAATTTGAATATTTTTCTAATTTCGGCTTCACCAAGTATTTTTTCTTCAAATTCTGGGTCTAACATACCATTTATAGCAGCTTCAATATCTTCAACTAACTTGTAAATAATTGTATATAATCTTATATCAATATTATTATCTTTGGCTATATCTTTGGCACTTGAAGATGCTACAACGTTAAATCCAATAATAATGGCATTTGATGCACTAGCTAAAACTACATCTGATTCAGTGATGGCACCAATACCACTTCTTATTACTCTAACAGAAACATCTTGTTCTTTGATTTTTTCTAAAGCATTTTTTACTGCTTCTTCAGAACCACGAACATCAGCTTTTAAAACTACATTAATTTCTTTATTTCCAGCATCAACAGATGCAAATAAATCATCAAGTGATACTTTTTTATCTTTACCAGCATTCATTTTAGCAGCATCTTTTCTTTTTTCTGCTACAGATTTTGCTTCTGCTTCTGTTTCGAAAGCCATAAATTTATCACCTGCAGATGGATTTTCAGTTAAACCTGTTATTTCAACTGGTGTTGATGGTCCAGCTTCAACGATTGATTCACCACGGTCATTTTTCATTGTTCTTACTTTAGCATAACTTGTTCCAACAACAATTGGGTCACCAATTCTAAGTGTTCCGTTTTGAATTAAGAATGATGCAATACCCCCAACATTTTTATCAAGTCTTGATTCAATAACTGCTCCGACTGCATAACGATTTGGATTGGCCTTTAACTCACCTACTTCAGCAATTGTAAGAATTGTTTCAAGAAGTAAATCAATTCCTTCACCTGTGTGAGCAGATATATTTATAAATGGAATATCTCCACCCCAGCTTTCCGGTGTTATGCCTATTTCAGCCATTTCTGTTAAAACTCTATCAATGTTTGCATCTGGTTTATCAATTTTGTTAACTGCAACAATAATTGGAACTTTTGCACTTAATGCATGATCCACTGCTTCTTTCGTTTGTGGTTTTACACCATCATCAGCTGCAACTATTATAATTACGATATCTGTAACTGATGCACCTCTAGCACGCATTTCTGTAAAAGCAGCATGGCCCGGTGTATCAATAAATGTTATAAGTTCATCTTTGTATTTAGTTTGATAAGCTCCAATATGTTGTGTAATTCCGCCAAATTCTTTATCAACTACATGTGTATTTCTTATATAGTCAAGAAGTGTTGTTTTACCATGGTCAACATGTCCCATTATAGTTACTATTGGTGGTCTTTTTACTAAATCTTCTTCTTTATCTATTATTTCATATTCTTCAAAATTAGTAACATCTTGTGTTTCTTCTCTTTTTAAAGTTTTATTATAGTCAAGTGCTATAATTTCTGCATTTTCAAAATCTATTGGTTGATTCAAGCTTAACATTAAACCATTTTCCATTAATTTTTTAATGATTTCTGCTCCACCAACATTTAAAACGCTAGCAAATTCACTAACACTCATGCCATTTTTGTAAAGCACAATGTTTTCATCAGCTTCATTTTTCATAAGCTTATTTTTATGCTTGTACATTTCTTTCTTTAACATGTTAAATTCTTGTTTATTGGCATCTTTTTTCTTAAGTTTTTCTTTACTTACGCTTTCTTTCATTGTTTTATCTACTTTTGAAGATGTCATTATTTCATCTACTTTATCTTCGATATCTTCCTCTTCTTCGTAAGTAATTTCTTCATCCGTACTAATTAAATTAATAGTGTTATCTAGCATTATGATATCATCATCTGTTAAATAGTCATCTTTTGTATTAACATTTATTGCTAGTTCATGACATTTTTTTAGGATTTCTGCTACAGATAAATTTACATCATTTGCATATTCTGATACTTTCATTTAATCACAACCTTTCGTTATTTTTGTACTATTTCTTCTAATTTTTCGTAAATAGAATCGGGCACTTCTACTTCAAGTACTCTATTTAATACTTTATTATTTTTAGCTTTTTTTATAACCTCAATATCTTTTTTTAAATAAGCTCCACGGCCATTTGCTTTTCCTATTTCATCAATTACTATTTCTCCTTCAGGGGTTCTAACTACTCTGATTAATTCTTTTTTTGGTAGCTTTTCTTTAGTAATGATACAAGAACGCATTGGTATTTTTTTCATTATTTGTTTCCTGCTTGTTGTATTTCTTCCATGGTCTTAATTTCTAAATGATATTTGGTTAGTTTACTAGCTAATTTAATATTGCTTCCCTTTTTACCTATAGCTGCTGATAAGTTATCACTACCCACAATAACTAGAGCATTTCTTACTTCAGCATCTGGTATTGATACTATAACATCTTTTGCTGGTGTCATAGCATTTTTTATATATTCTGCTGCATCTTCACTATATAAAACTAAATCTACTTTTTCACCTTTTAGTTCTTTTAAAATGCCAGCTATTCTTGAACCACGTTCACCGATACATGAACCTATTGCATCTATTCTATCATTAATTGAATATAAAGCAATTTTTGTTCTAATACCAGGTTCTCTAGCTACACCAGCAATTACGATTGTGCCATTTGCAACTTCTGGTATTTCATGTTCAAATAATCTTTTAACAAATCCATAATTATTTCTTGATAATTTGATGATTGGTCCTTTTGGTCCACTTTCAACTTTACTAACATATACTTTAATATTTGAACCCATTATGATTTGTTCACCTGGTATTGTTTCTCTTTTTGGAAGTATTCCTCTGGTTCTACCTAAATCAATATAGTAGTTATTTTGGTCTTCCATTGCTACCATACCAATCATTAATTCATCTTGTTTATCAGAAAATTCTTCAATTACACTGTTTTTTTCTGCTTCTCTTATTTTTTGCATTACAACTTGTTTTGCTGTTCCTGCTGCTACTCTACCAAAATCTTTAGGTGTTACTTCTTCTTCAATTGTTTCACCAACTTTGATATTTGGCACCTTCTTTTGGGCATCTTCCAAAAGTATTTGAGCATCACGATTAATTTCTGGTTCTATTCTAGTAATATTTCCTTCTTCATCTTCCACTAGTTCTGCTTCTTTTATTTCAGGAACTACAACGTAATATGAATATACTTTGATATCTCCAGTTTCACGATTGATGTCTACTCTAACATTTGTCTTGGAATTAAAATTTTTCTTGTATGCAGTTTGAAGGGCTAATTGTAAAGCTTCAAATACTACATCTGGGCTTATGTTTTTTTCTTCTACTAAAACATTTAATGCCTTAATTAATTCACTTCCACTTGATTGTTGTTTACTCATTTTTACTCTCCTCTTTCTTTACTTACTACATCTAATATGTAGCTATCATCTGTTATATCGGCTTTATCCACTACTTCATTTACAACTTTGGTGGCTTCAACTATGGTTTCTAAATCAATACCTCCGATTTTATCTAAAGTTACTGTTAAAAACTTATATTTTCCTTTTTCTTCAAAAGTTATGTCATCAACAATTATGTCTGTCTTTTCAAAAGCCTCTTGTAAATCAATTTTAAGTTTGTCTAATACTAGTTTCATAAACACCTCCATAACTAATAATAAAAGTGGGATTTCCTGCCCACTTAAAACTGATAGTTAAATTATATCACAAATGTTAACTAAAAAAAAGCCAAATCTAGCATTTTTTTGCTAAAAATGACCTCTTTTACTAAAATTTTCCGCTACTAGAAACACCATCTTGGACAGAGTTATTATCATTCAACTTTTTTGGAGAACATTTACTACTATTATTTGGATTTAGTACACAATCTGTACATCCACGGTATTTACTGGATACATCAGTTGTGCCTTCAACAAGTCCTAAAAAGAAATCTAATATTGTTGGTACGAAGAATATTATTAATCCAATTAATACTCTTTTAGCGAAGCTAATTGCTGCTTCTTTTACTGCTTTGTCATCTCCACTTAATGATGCTTTTCCTAAATCTATGCTTCCAAGTACTATTAATATAATTGGTACTAATATTTTTATTATTAATATTATATAACCTATTACTTGAAATACAAGAAGCGATGTTGTTCCTGCACCACATACTTCAACTTCTGTTATATCCAAATCCTCTTGCGGTGTATTTTCAATTTCTGAATTGTCCGGATCAATGTTTGGAACTTCCTCGTTACCAACTTCATCTAAATCTCCATAATTTGTTGAATTTGGTCCCGTAATAAAGTAAGTTGTGTTGGTTGTCACAGTTGGTTTTATGATTAACTTATCCATGGCAATAAATTTATTGTTAGAAAGATATATTTCTTTTGAAGCATCTGACGTAACCGTAAAAAATGATAAATTTTCATAAACTGTCAATTCATCGTCATCTATAGCAGCTTCCATATTTTTATAGTTTTTATCTGATGAAACGCCAAAATATTTTGATATTGTACCATTTGATTTTTTATAATAACCAAACTCTAAATAATACTTAGGTTTAGTATTTTCTGTTGATGTTTTAGCACACGCAACTGCATCTGGATAGTGACAATCAATCTTTTCACCATTTTCATCTGTTACTTGATTTTGTTTAAGGACATAAGAACTGCAAGCTCCTATTCCATCGCAACTATTAACTGAAAAATAAGGATCTCCTCCCATATAAATATAAATTGTAGAAGGACAGCTATTATTTTCTAGATATTTTTTGAAATAACTTTCTTTGAAATCTGTTTGCATATAAACATATTGAGTTGGAAAGTCTAAATAAGTATTTTCTCCATTATTGTCATATAAAACTATTTTTTTATTATTGTTCAAATTTAGATAAAAACCATTATAATCTGCAGATAATACCATGGTTCCCACTCCAAAAAAATCGTCTGAGGCACTCTTTTCTTCTGTATAATAAGTACAAGAAATATTTTGATTTAATAAATCTTCATACTTATCTTGGACATCACTCCACCCACATCCGGTTAATAGTAAAAGAGTTATTGTAAGTATCATTATTTTCATATACTTCATTAATATCACCTTATCTTATACAATTATTATAACAATTATTTTAATATTAATCTAGTACTTATTTTGAATTTTATCTATATCATTTAAAGAAAAACCTTTTTTATAAAGGTTATACTTTATTTTATTTTCTAATTCTTTTCCATTATATTTTTTATTTAATTTCTTATATTCTTTTTGATATTCTTTTTCTAATATGGAATTATTTTCTTCATAATCTACTAAATTGAGCATTTCTACTACCATACTAGATTCATAACCTAGTGATATTAAATAACTTTTAAGTTTTAAAATAAGATTATTCCTACTTAAATTTTTATTAGCTTTTATTTTCTTATTTATAATTTTTTCTATTTTTTCTTTCCAAATAGACTCATCTATATTAGTTAGTACCTCGTTTATATATAATGAATTTAATTCTAGTTTTTCTAATTCTCTTTTTATATAATTTGGACCTTTTATTCCTAGATTTATTTGATCGTTGATATAACTTCTTATGTAATTTTGTTCATTTAAATAATCTAGTTCTTCTAACTTTTTAATTACTTTACCTATTGTTTCTTTAGAATAATCTTTTAATTTATTTTCTAATTCTTTTTTTGTTCTTTGTTTATTACTAATGAGTTTTAATGACTTATTGAAAGCTTCATAATAATTATTATAATTAATTATTTCTTTAAACTCTAAATCAGATAGTTCTCTAGGTTTTAGTAAATTATATTTAATTAATGTATCACTATAAAACTCTAGCTGAGTTTTATCACCTAGAGTTATTATATATTTGTTATTTTTCTTTTTTATATTAGATATTTTCTTCATCATTATACTTTTTACATGTTGCATCTAAATCTTTAGCTAAAGCTTCAATTACTTTATAATCACTAGTTCGACATCCAGATGCAAATTTATGTCCTCCCCCATTATATTTTGTTGCTACTTCGTTGATAACTGGTCCACGACTTCTGATATTTGCTTTATAAATATCATTTCTTTCATCATATACTACGAACATCCAACACATAAGTTCTTTAATAAAATAGAAATCATTAACTTGATTTGATACACTTGTTGGTTCAACATTAAATTTCTTTAAGTCTTCACTTGGTACAAAGATAAAACCAAATCTATTTTCAGTTATTTCAATATTATTTATTAAATATGCACGGAACTTTTCTTCATTTATGCTTCTTTCATATAAATTGTCATAAAGATTTACAAAATTGATGTTGCTTGTTTTAACAAGTTCGTATGCTGTTTTTAAAGTTTCAGCACTAGTATTTGGTAGTAAAAATCTGTCACTATCAAAAACCATACCTACATATAAATCTTCAGCAATTTTGGTATCCATTACAAGTGGACTATAAAGAAGAAGTTCTGCAATCATTTCACATGTACTGGATTTGGTTGAGTCAGTCCAGTCAACATCACCAACGATGTCTTCTGCTGGATGATGGTCTATTTTTAAAATAGCGTCGTATTCTAAACCATTTATACCATCCACCCTATAAAAGTTCGGAACATCAAGTACAATTAATAAAGAATTATTTAAAGTACTTAAATCAGGTTTGTCAAGAGCTCCTAAATATTTAAATTTATGAACTCCTGCACCTACTGCATATACTTCTTTATTCGGAAATGTTAATTTAATTGAATCCCTTAAAGCTATTTGACTAGCTATAGCATCTGGATCGGGACTAATATGACGTGCTAGTACTATTTTGTCATATTTTTTGATTATCTTAATTATTTTTTTGTACATTTCCTTCATTTTATCACTCTTTCTAATTAGTTATTTTTATTCTTTAATTCCATAGTATCCATAGCAATCATTAATTCTTCATCTGTTGGAACAACATATACTGGAATTTTTGAGTCATCTGTTGAAATAAGACGGAATTCTCCACGGAAATCATTTTTTTCATCATCTATTTTAACACCTAGAGATGCTATTTTTTCAATGATTGATTTACGCATTGTTTTACTGTTTTCACCAACACCTGCAGTTAATGTGATAACATCTGCTCCACCAAGTAAATTGTTATACATTGCTATATAATTAGCTATCTTTTTAGCATACATTTCTTGAGCTAATATTGCTCTTTCATTTCCTTCATCAGCAGCCATTTCAACGTCTCTTGAATCACTACTTACTCCACTTACACCTAAAAGTCCACTCTTTTTATTTAAGTCATTTGTAAGTTCTTCAAGTGATTTTCCAGTTTTGCCTTCTAAGTATGATAACATTGATGCATCAATATCACCACTACGAGTTCCCATCATTATACCTGCAAGTGGTGTAAATCCCATAGAAGTATCAACTACTTTTCCAGAATCAATAGCTGTTATAGAACCACCATTACCAATGTGACAAGAGATAACTTTTAAATCATTTCTACCAAAATATTCACTAATTGTTTTGTTAATGAATCTATGACTTGTACCATGGAAACCATATTTTCTAACACCATATTTTTCATACCATTCATATGGAACTGGATATAAATATTCAGCTTCTTTCATTGTTGTATGGAATGCTGTATCAAATACACCAACTTGAATTGTATTTGGTAATGCCTTCATGAAAGCTTTTACTCCCATGATATTGGCTGGATTATGAAGTGGTGCTAATTCATTATATTTAGCAACTCTAGCTAGAACATCTTCTGTTAATACAACTGATTCTGTGAATTCTTGTCCACCATGAACCATACGATGTCCTACTCCTTCAATTTCATCTAATGAACTTATTATTCCCATATTAATAAGTTCTTCCATTAATATTCTTACAGCAACTGAATGATCTACTAAATTTACTTCTTTTTTAACTTTTTCTCCATTATATTTAATTGTATAACAAGAACCATTTATACCTATTTTTTCGAACAATCCACTTGCTACGACATTTTTTTCTGGTAATTCAATTAATGTAAATTTTAATGATGAACTACCTGCATTTACTGCTAATATTTTCATTTCTTTCACCTCTTCTTCTATTATACAAAAAAAAGATAGATTAATCTATCTTTTTTAATATTTTTTTGCTCATTTTATTAATTTTCTACTTAAACAATATGGTACAACTTCATTTTTTAAAGTATTTGATAATATATCTATTCCAATACTTTTTTGTGCCATAACAAGTATGAAAATAAAAACTTACATTTGTCTTGTTCTTTGAAGATTAAATTCTCTATCACATTTAATTTCTTCTTGATTTTCAAAATAAAAATTAATGTCATCTAAAACACTTTTTTCAACTGCCATTTCTTCAATTTTATATTGTGTTTTTCGAATCCTTTGTTCTAACATTCTTTTGTAATATAAAGACTCATCTATTTTATTTTTAATATCACTTTTAGCATTTTCTAAATTCTCAATATCCTTATTTTTTATCATCTTGTATAACTTTATGAATTTAGGAACTTTTAATAAATAGATAACTAAAACTAAATAAAACAAAGTTCCAAGTGAAGTTATAGCTTGCATTAATACTATCGATAAAAAAATTGTTGTGCTCATTAAAAAATCATTTGTTCCTCTGTCTTTTTTATTTCTGAGTTTTGTTGATAATGAACTAAGTTCAGATAATCTGCCTTTTTCTATTGATAATTTTGTATCCTCTTCTAATAATAGTGCCTTTAAATCATTTTGGACAAGTTCTAAATTACCTATTATCTGGTCAATTTCTTCTTTTCTTTTACTATTTTTTTCTTCAATATTATTTTTAATCATAATTTCCCCTCGAATGCCTAGATATAATATAACTTTTTTTAATTATTGTCAAGAGGTTAAAATTTTATACTAAAAATATCAAAGATATGATTTCCATGATTTAATTTGAAATTCTAAAAGTTCTAATAATTCTTCAGCAAGTTCAGTTACTTTTTTATCAGTTTCAGAGTTCAGTATTTCTTCAACTTTGATAATGCCTTTATTAGTTCCTTCAGTTAACATTTTTGCTATTTTTGCATCATCACACTTAATTAATTCTATTCCTGTATAAATTTCATTAAACATTTTGATGATTATGTTTATTTCTGTTGGCTCTTCACCAAGTTCTTTTAACATGTTTGTAATATCCATTTTATTTACCATGTATTTTTTCTTGGCATCACTCATAGTTTTTGCTAATGCTTTATCCTCGATATGCCCTTTTACTTCATCAATTCCTATTATTCCCATTGTAACTACTTTATATAGTTCATTTAATGCTTCTACATCATTCATTTAAAAATCACCCATTTATAGTATGAGTGATTTTTTATAAATTATACTTCTTGAACAACCGCAATTATCATTGGTTTACATTCTGTTTGTTCATATAAGTATCTACTTAGTTCTTCTCTTATTTCAACTTTTATTTGATTAAAATCAATGTATTTTGGAGTTATATTTCTATTAATAATGGCTTCACATATTACTTTTATCTCTTTAATCATGTCTGCAGAATCTTTAACATAGATAAATCCACGGGTTGTAACTTCTGGACCCACAAGTAGAACTTTATCTTTCTTGTCAACTGTGGCACTAATTAGTACTATACCATTTTCCGAAAGCATTTCTCTATCTTTGATAACTAAATCCCCAATATCATCATTACTTGTTCCATCTATTAAAACATCATCTACTTTAATTCTGGCAAAGTTATCTATAAGTTTACCATTTTCAAATGTCACAACATCTCCATTTTGTTTAAGTAAAATGTTACTATCTGGAATTCCTAAGTTACTTGCTAGATTAGCATTATTTACCATGTAACGATATTCACCTTTTACTGGCATATAGAATTTCGGATTTATTAGCTTAATCATTAGCATTAAATCTTCACGTGATGCATGATGTAGTATTTCTTTTTCTTTATCAATAGTTTCAATATTGCAGCCAAATTTAGCAAGTTCATTTTGAAGTTTTACTAAAACTTTTTCAGTACTGTCATAACGTGGTTCTGCGAAAACTATTGTGTCTGTTGGTTTTAGTGTAATAAATTTATCGTAGCCGTTTAGAATTTTATTCATGTTAGCATAAGGCGTTGTTCTATCATCCATTACTAAAAGAATGGCATTATCATCATTAATATTTGATAAATCCCCTAGTAATTCTTCATTATAATGCATGTAGCCTTCTTTACTTGCAAAATTTAATACATTTTGAAGTCTTTTTCCCATTAAAACTATCTTACGATGTGAATTTACTGCAGCTTCAAATATTTCAGATATTGTATATAAATGGGTTGGCAATACAGAAAAAATAATTCTTTTGTCATGATGTTTTATGACATCTTCAAAAAAGCTTACAAGTCTGTGTTTCGGAGATGTATGACCATTTTTTTCTGCAAAAGAAGATTCACATAATAAACATAATACTCCTTGTTTACCAATATAGGCAATTTTACCTATATCCATATCATAAGCACCTTGCATACTTGGGTCAATAATGAAATCTCCAGTATAACATATTGCTCCATCTTTAGTATTTACAACATACATAACTGCATCTGGTACAGAATGTGAAACAGAAATTGGAAATATAGAAACATTACCAAAATTAATTTTCTTGTGTGGTTTAATTAATTCAATATTATTTTCATTTACGCCATCTTCCATAAGTTCAAATTTAGTATATTTTGTGGCATATACTTTTAACGATGGAATATCTTTTAAAAGGTCACGGACAGCTCCCATATTTTCTGGATGTCCATGGGTTATAAATAAACCTTTAATTCTTTTTTTATTTTTAACTAGATAACTGAAATCAGGCATAATGTAATCAATTCCTAGTAAATTTCCACTAGCAAATTTTATTCCGGCATCAAAAACATATATTTCGTCATCCACTTCAATTACATAGGAATTCTTTCCACTTTCAGAAAGTCCTCCCAAACCAAAAATCTTTATTTTACTCATATATTATCACCTTCATTTAAAAAAAATAAGTTCTTCGGTAAATAAATTATACCAAAAAACTTAAATTAAATCAATCTCTTTCTTCACTTAGCATCCTACTTAAAGAAATAATGTCTAAATCTTTATAAATAATACTATTAATTAATATCTTAATATTTTTAACATCTGCATTTTTTTCTACATAGTATATGTCACCTGATTCAATCGAATTTTTAAGAGTTATGAAAGTGTTATTGTTTAATATTTTATCAGTTTTTACCAAGTATTTTTGGTTTTTACGACATATTTTTTCATTTTTATTTGTTACATAGCAGATATGAGTATTATTACTATACTTATTTATTAGTGCTTCTAAGTCTTTATATTTATTTACCTCATTATTGATTTGCTCTAAATTTTCATTTTTATTAAAATTGTCCATAGTAACAAGTATGCTTGCTTCAATATTATTTTCTTTAAAGTAATTTATTAATTCTTTATCATATTCTAATATGAAAGAAACACTTTTTTTGTAACGGTTGCCTTTGTTTACTATTTTATCTTTATTATTTTCAAGTGTAACTTCTGGGTAAGATGTATCAAAAATTAAATAATAGGAATTGAAGGCATTTAAATCTTTCATGTTATAGAAACTATTTTTGATGTTTACTACTTTGCCATTTAATCCCGGAGTTATATACTTATCAGTAATTTCTGCATTTACAAATGCTTCATTAAACTCTTCTTCTTCACTCTTAATTTTTTGATAAATTTCACTATTTTCAAGTGTTAAATTAGCTATTTTTTCTGTGTAAATAAAACTAAAGGCTGCAATAGCAAGAATGCCAATATTTCGAAAATGTTTCAATTTAAAATCACCTTAGTTAAGTATATGCCTTTGAAAAAAGAAGATGTTAGAAACATTCAATGATTGCATCATCTTCATCTGAAACTTCACGAAGTCCACGATTTTTATTTGATGATGCTATAAATGATATTCTTTCTGCAATTATTTCTGTGATATATTTTGTTTCATTTTGATCATTTACATAACTACTATTTTGTACACGACCTTTGATGCCAATTGTATCTCCAGTATGGCAATAATCTTTTGTGGCTGATGCCATACCATTCCAAAGAACACATCTGATAAAATCTGTTTCATATTTTCCTTCAGAATTTTTAAAACCTCTAGTTACAGCAATATTTATTATAGTTCTTTTTTTACCAGTTTCCGTTATTTCATATTCAGGGTCTTGAGATAATCTTCCAACTAATATTACTTGATTCATTAATTTTACCTCCTTTCAAGTCCACTTTATCATTTTTTATTTTTATTTCAAAATTAGAAATTTATTAATTTTTATAAGATTAATTATAAAATTTGGTTAAAAATTACCTATTTTTTTGTTTTTTTTAAATTAAATTTAATAATTATTAAAAAATAGATATTGTAATTTTTATTAATATTTGATAAACTTAATACTAGAAAATAGGAGTGTTGATTTAACATGAGTGACATTATAAATAATGAAAATGTTGTGAGCTATAATGATATGATACTAAGAAACTATCAAAAAACATACCCAAATTTAGCTGAATTTTCTTATGATATCCCAACTGATAGTTTGGTGTATGAAGGAAATTACGTTAAGCTTTCCGGTTATGGTTTAAGTAGAATTGATCCTGTATTTTTTAATATGAATCCTGAAGATATTTTTATTTATTTTAAAGATGGATTTTATCAAACTGGGAATAAAAATGCTCAAATTGAGGAATATTTTAATCAACTTATAATAACTGAAGATGAAGAAGAAACTATAAAAAAATATGTTAGTCAATATATTGATAAATTAAATATTTATGCTAGAAATGCACAATTTTTTGATAAATATTATCAAAACGAAAGTGTTAGGATGTTTATAACAGATTTTATGGCTACTAAGAAAATTATTGAAGAAGCTAGAAGACTTGCAAATCCAAATGCTTATAACGCTTATCAAATGGTTTCTAATGCATATAATGATGAGATGACTAGTATGAATCAACAACAATCAAATACAATGGGAAAAGAAATGACTTTAACACGAACAAAACCTGAATTTGGTGGTTATAGTGAATTTGATAAAAATGTAGATTATTTAAATGAGCTTAATAAAAAAGATAGAATGGGAATGGCTGGATATACAAGTTTAATTTTAATAATTACTTCTGCGATTACATTTGGAATGTATCTAGCGTTAAAATTAATTGGTTAAAAAAATTGGTGAATTTGTATCACCAATTTTTTATTTTACATTACCAAATCTTCTATCTCTTTTTTCGTATTCTTCAATTGCTTCTTCCAAACATTTTGGAGTAAAGTCAGGAAAATATACTTTTGGAAAGTACATTTCAGCATAAGATATTTGCCATAGCATAAAGTTGCTAACTCTATTTTCACCACTTGTGCGAATTAAAAAGTCAACATCTGGTAAGTCATTATATAAGTATTTTTTGAATAATTCTTCATTTATATCATTAATATTTAATTTATTTTCTAAAACAGCTGTTGCTATTTTTTTAGTAGCATCAACTATTTCTTGTCTGCCTCCATAACTTAAGCAAAAGTTAACAACTAAGCCAGTATTATCTTTAGTGGCTTCTTCAAGTTCATCTATGGCATTTACAATTTCTGGTTTTAAAAACTCTTTTTGAGATGAAAATAAAACTTTAATATTTGCATCTTTATATTTTTCTTTGCATTTTTTGAACCATTTCATAAAAAGTTCCATTAAATAATTTACTTCTTCTGGACTTCTACTAAAATTTTCTGTTGAAAAAACGTATAAACTTAAATAATTTGCTATATTTTCTTTACTTATATACAAAATTATTTTTTCAAGAGTTTCTGCTCCAGCTTTATGCCCTTCGCTTCTACTTTTTCCTTTTTCTTTTGCCCATCTGCCATTACCATCAACTATAATACCAATGTGATTTACCTTTGTCATTTACGTCTTCTCCTTCTTTTTCTTTTCTTATTTTTCAAAATAAATATAATTAATATTATTAAAGTTATTAAAATAATTAAACATAGTTCTAATGGATAATATTTAATATTTTCTTCAAGGTAGACAATACTTGTTTCAAGTAATTTTTCGCCTTCATAAATTTTTATTGTTCCAAGTATTGCACCTTTTTTAGTTTTATAAGATATCTCATCTACACCTTCGTAAACATAATTTACTTTAGTATCATTTTTTAAATATAACGATATATTTTCAGAACCTGTTATTTTATATGATTTGTTATTACTTAATTTGATAGGTATTTCTTTAATAAATGTATCATCATCTAAAATACTTTGATAACTGTAATTTTCATCATAATAATTATAAATATTTATTGTATCTTTAACTGCATTATATGGATATTCTGTACTTGATTTTATTACTACAAGTAAATAATTTACATCATGAAGATTTGTTATTGAAGCAAGACAGCGACCTGCTTCTTTAGTAAATCCACTTTTTGCACCATCTATTTTATTCGTCTGTAAAATATTATCATAGTTACTTATTGTACTTTTTAAATTTAAACCATTTGTTGTTTTATAACTTTTAGTTGTAAATACTCTTTTAAAGGTTTCATTTTTTAAAGCATATTTTAAAAGTTTAGCTATATCACTTGCTGTTGAATAATTATTTTCATCATCTTTGCCAATTGGATTTGAAAATTTAGTATTATTTAATCCTATTTTTTTGGCTGTTTCATTCATTTTACTTATGAATTTTTCATAACCTAATGTATTATTTACTGCAGCGTTAACAGCATCTGCACCACTTGGAAGTAAAATACCATAAAGTAAATCTTCATATGTTACTTTATCTCCGACTTTAAAACCGGCTTTTGAATACCCTGTTGTGCCTTCGAAATCTTTTTCTGTAATAGTTATTTCTTTAGTTAAATCACTTGTATTTTCGATTGTTACTAAAGCTGTCATCATCTTTGTTAAACTAGCTATTTCAACTATTTCATCTGCATTTTTACTATATAATACCTTATCATCATTCATGTTGTATAAAATTACATTTTCACCAGTAATAGAAAATTCTTCGGCATATACAGGATAGATAAAGAAAAAGAGGCTTAGAAGAAAAATACTAACTTTCTTCATTATATAGCCTCATAAGTTGTGCCTTCGCGAGTATCTTTTAATACAATTCCTTTTGCAAGTAATTCAGCTCTGATACTATCAGCAAGTTCGTAATTTTTGTTCTTTTTAGCTTCATTACGTTCATTGATTTTTTTGATAATTTCTTCTTCATTATCAATTTTCTTTATGTCTTGTTTTAATAAATCTAGGCTTAGTACACTATCAAATTCACCAACTAATTTGTATTTTGTGCCTTCATTTACATCACTTTTTAGTAAATCATGTAAAACTGTTATAGCATTTGCTGTGTTTAAATCATCTTCTAGGCATGACACAAATTTGTCTTTCCAAGTTTTATAATCTTCTTCATTAATGTTATTATCAAATTTTAGACTTGATGTTTTACTACGTAATTTTTTATATGCATTTTCTGCACCATCTAATGAACTATATGAAAATGTTAATTGACGACGATAATGACTTAAAAGACACATATATCTAAAACTTAGTGGATCATAACCTTTTTCTTTTAGTACTTGAACCGTTAAAATTGCTCCATGACTTTTACTCATTTTGCCAGTTTCATCATTTAAATGTTCATTGTGGAACCAATAATTACACCATTTATGTCCAAGATAACTTTCACTTTGGGCAATTTCATTTGTGTGATGTGGAAATATGTTATCTACTCCACCACCATGAATGTCTAAGTATTCTCCTAAGTATTTGATGCTTATACCAGTACATTCTATATGCCAACCAGGATATCCTAGTCCCCATGGACTTTCCCATTTTAAATCTTGTTCATCAAATTTAGATTTAGTAAACCAAAGAACAAAATCATTTTGATTTTTCTTAGAAGAATCTTCTTCAACACCTTCACGAACTCCAACAACCATTTCATCAGCTTTATGGTTTGTAAGCTTGTAGTAATCATCTAATTTTGATGTATCAAAATATATATTTCCTCCGCTTTTATAAGCATAACCTTTAGCAAGTAAACTTTCTATTATTTTAATATATTCATTTATATTAGCTGTGGCAGGACTTACTACATCTGGAACTCTATTGTTTAAATCTTCAAAATCTTTAAAGAATGCATCAGTATAAAATCTAGCAATATCCATTACTGTTTTATGTTCTTTTTTGGCACTACTTACCATTTTGTCATCACCAGAGTCTGAGTCACTTGTTAAATGACCAACATCAGTAATGTTCATAACTCGTTTAACATCATAGCCAAGATATCTTAAAGTTTTATCTAAAATATCATGACCAATGTAATTTCTCATGTTTCCTATGTGAGCATAATGATATACTGTTGGTCCACATGTATATAATCCGACTTTACCTTCTTGCCATGGCACGAATTCTTCAATTTTTCTTGTAAGTGTATTATATATTTTCATTTTTTCTCCTTTTATTTTTCTTCATATAATAATTTTAAAGTAATTTCATCACTATTAGTATCATATTTTATCAGTTTTATTTTGTATTTTGTTTTATTAATTTCAATCTCATCATTATTGATACTACTTAATTCTACTGTATCAATGTAAGGATTATGTATAACTATTAATTTAGCTAGTTTTTCTCCTTCTCTTTCACAATCTTCCCCTTTGCATCTATTGTCACTTACTTTTGAGTATTTTAAATAGATATCATCCTCTATGTTAGCAAAATCTTTAACTTTCATTGTAAATTCTTGATTTCTATGAGTATAAATATTTTCACCTTCATTAAAGAAAAGATATATATAAACTCCGATGACAATAAATACTATTGGTATAACAAGCCAACCTATTCTTTTTTTCATTTTGTTAACCTATTTAATATTTCTTCTTTGCCTATTAAGTATAGAGTATCTGCTAGTTCTGGTCCGTGCATAATACCACTTGCAGCTATTCTTATTGGCATGTATAACATTTTGCCTTTTACTCCAGCTTTTTCCTTAACATTGTTTATAACATTTGATAGAGTTTCAACTGTCCAATCAGTTGTATTTTCAATTTCTTCTTTGAAAACTTCAACAACATGAGGTATAACTTCATCACTTTTCATAAATTCTGCTGCGTCTTCATTTATTTCAAAGTTACTATCGAAGAAAGATGCTGTTACTTCATTAATTTCTGCTCCATAATCAATATGATTTTTATAAACAAGTAATAATTTGTTAATCCAATCTTCAGTTTTACCTTCCGTATCGTTTGTAAAATATTTTTTAATCCAAGTTAAATATTCTTCATCACTTAGATTATTTATATAATGATGGTTAAACCATTTTAGTTTTTTAACATCATACTGACTTGATGATTTACTTATTCTGTTTTCATTAAAGTTTGCAATAAGTTCATCCATTGTAAATACTTCTTGATTAGTTTCTGGACTCCATCCAAGTAATGCTAAATAGTTTACTACAGCACTTGGTAAATATCCCTCATTGTAAAGATCCATGAACGATGCATCACCATTACGTTTAGATAATTTATTGCCATCTTCACCTAGAACCATAGCAACATGAATATATGTTGGTTTTTCCCAGCCATATGCTTCATATAGTAAATTGTATTTAGCTGTTTGATCTAGATATTCTTTGCCACGAATTACATGAGTTATTTCCATTAAATGGTCATCAATTACATTAGCAAAATTGTATGTTGGAAAGCCATCACTTTTAAGTAGTATTTGGTCATCTAAGATGCTATTATCAATTTTAATTTTGCCATATACGACATCTTCAACTATAGTTTGTCCAGTTTTAGGCATTTTTTGTCTAATTACATAAGGAACTCCATTTCTTAAATTTTCTTCAATCTTTTCCTTACTTAGTCTAGAACATCTGCCATCATACAAAAATGGTTTATGTCTAGCATCTGCTTTTTCACGCATTGCTGTTAGTTCTTCTTCAGAACAAAAACAATAATAAGCTTTACCCATTTCTACAAGTTTTAAAGCATATTCTTTATAAATAGCTTTTCTCTTACTTTGAATGTATGGACCATAACCTTTTTCATTATTTGGTCCTTCATCTATTTTAAAGCCGCATAAATCTAAAGTATTGTAAATAAAATCTACTGCGCCTTCAACTTCACGTTCTTGATCTGTATCTTCAATTCTTAATATAAAATCTCCATTATATTTTTTAGCTAATAAATATTCAAATATTGCTGTTCTTAAATTTCCTATGTGCATGTATCCAGTTGGACTTGGTGCATAACGTGTTCTTACTTTCATAAATAATTCTCCTTCTTAATTTTCAAAAAAACTTTTTATTAATTCTAATATGTTATTAAATTCTTCGTCGCTACATCGCTCTATAAACTCAATGTTTCGCTCAGCATAATCAATGCTTCTGATGTGCTCACACAAAACTGACCCCTTTATTTTTTTTAAACCAGTAAGCTCATAATGAGTTGGAAAACCTTTAGTATTTGTTGTAATTGGACAAACTATTGCCATATTCGTAAACTGATTAAATAATCTACTACTTATTACCAAGGCTGGTCTTTCTCCTTTTTGTTCATGCCCTTTTATAGGGTTAAAATTAATATATACGATATCTCTTTCTTGTGGAATATATTTTACCATAACTCTTTTCCCCTCGCTTCGTCCCATGTAAAGTCTTCTACTTTTTCAGGCCCTTTGTATTTTTTAATTCTTGATTTTAGTGTTTCTGGCTTTCTAAGAGCTTTAGTAACAATGATTTGTTCCCCCTCTCTTGTAATGTTTACTGCATCTCCTGATTTTAAATTTAAAGCCTCTAAATAAACTTTGGGTATTCTTATTCCATTAGAATTTCCCCATTTTTGTACTTTATATGCCATAACTTATCCCTCCATCTCTAATATATACATAGTCTATATCAAAGTCAAGTAAAATTTGTTAATTTGTGAAAAAAATTTTATTCAAAAGCTTTTATATAACTTATTTCAGGAAAATTAGTAGTTAAGACTTTTTTTAGATAATTCATTTTGTTATTTAAGTTTGGATATTCTTCATAATTTTTACATGAACAAATACTTTCAAAAAGACGTGCTCTATCTTCCCCTTCATTCGTTCTAGCATAGTTATCCACAAAATATATTTCATCTTTAAATTTACCAGTTCCTAAAACATCTTTATATAGTACATTTGGATAATATACATTTTGATATGTAAAATATTCTGGGTTCAAATTATTCCAGTCATATGAAAAATCTTTAAGTTTAAGATAAGCATCTATAATATGCATAGTTTCATGTGCTAGTATATTAAGTAAATTATCTTTGGAATTAAGTTTAATTATTATTACATATTCACTATTTTTAACAAATGATAAACCCACTACATCTGTTTGACTACTTTCCAGTTCTCCACCAGTTATGTCATAAGCAAAATATATATTTAAGCCTTTCATATCATACTCATAAAATCTTTGAAAAAATTCTTTGTTAAAAATAAGAAGATAATCTTCAAGATAACTTAAAGCATCTATAATATCATTATAGTTATTTACTTCAGTTATGTTGTAGTCTTTATGCATGATATTAACACTTTCTTTTAGATTTACATTTATACCATAATTTTCTTTTATTTCTGTAACTTTATTGCTTATATAATTATTTTCAAATAAATTGTCTTTATTTATACTTTCTTCAATATCAAAAACATCATAAACATATATCGTTTTATCTGTTAACACATATAGTTTATTTTCATAAACTTTAATGCTTTTGACATTTTCTTTAACCTTATATATATCTATTCTGGTGGTTTTACTTTTTTCATATAGATTATAAACATCTATTTCTTTGTTTTCTAATACATATAAATTGTATTCATTTTTACTTAGGTGTACTATTTTACTTGTTAAATTTTCAGTAGGGCTTTTGAATTCCTTGTAATCATTATTTGTATTATATATTTTTATTTTATCATTACTATATGTAAATACTCCTTTTTCAAAAATATCATAATTTTTAATGTTTTCTTCTTTTAAAATAGTTTCTTTGTATAAATTTATTTTTTCTGTAATACTATCTTTTCTTATAAGTAAACATTTTAAATTACAAATGCTGTCAATTACTTCAGAATATTCATTAAAATTATTTTCATATATACTAGATTTTACTGTATAGTCATTTTCAGTGATTAGCTCTCTTTCTTCTAGAAGCTCTAGGTATATATTATATACACTTATTTTACTTTCATCTTTACAAACTATATACGGATTGTTATTATCATTTTTTAAGTTACAAGACATATTAATATTTTTACTATAAATATTTTCTTTTTTACTTATAGTATCTATTTCTTTAAGTAAATAGTCATTATTATTTTCGTATAATAAGTACATTTTATTATTGTTTATTTCACTATTTATAAAGATATAATTATCTATATATAAAGGATAGGCTTCGAAGGAATAAATACTTTTGGTGACATCATCAGAATTATAATCTTCGTACATTTTAAATCCAAGCATGACAAGAAGCATTATTATTAAAAGTAAAAGCAATGTAAGAGTAGTATTTTTCTTCATACAGGTCAACTCCATGTAAATATATTTTACCATAAAATTTATATAAAAGCTTGTTATTTTAACTAAAAAAGAAGAATTTTATTTCAATTCTTCTTTTAATCTTTCAACTTCATCAAGTGATAATTTGGTAACTCTACAAATTAAATTTACATCACAATTTTCTTGAAGCATTTCTTTGGCTGTTTGCTCAACACCAAGCTTATAGCCTTTTTTAACTCCACGTTCTAAACCATCTTCAAAAGCTTCTTCTTTTTCATTACCATCAAATATAACATCTCTATTATATCTAAGTAGATTATCAAAGTCATCTGAATTATTTTTTACTTCACGTATTATTTTAGCCATAAAATCATCACCATCATATACCTTTTTTATTAATCTTTCATCATCACTGATTAAAAGATATAATAATTTTTCTAAAGACTCATCGTCTTTCATAATTTTAGTATAATCCATATCAAGAATTTTTGCAAGATTTATGTCGTAGATTTCAAAAAATGAGTGTATTTCTTCATATGCTTTATCATCTAAAAGTCTACTTCTAACTATAAATCTATCATCATTTGTAACACTATATGTGTTTAGATTTATTTGATAAACCTTCTTAAACTTCTTACTATAATCTTCAGCATTTCGAGTCTGCCTTAAAACTAAATGACAAATATACATATTGTTCTTACGTTCATTTTTTCTGCTTCTTACACTATTTACTTCAACATTTACAAGCATTTCATTACTTTCTAATGCTACATCAACTTCACTATTTACAGAATTTTCATTTACACTAACATCTGGATGAATTAAAGAAAATGTTACATCTTCTTCAGAAATATCTAAAACTTTACATACAATTTTACTTAAATATTTAAGCCCATCTTCAGTTGAGGTGAATATCTTTTTGACAATACTATCTCTGGCATTGATTTTCTTGATTTCTAATCTTTGCATAAGTGGAAACCTCCTTTCTTGCCAAGCTATTATACACACCTTTTTACCACTTTCAAGGCTTTCGACAAAACCTCTCATGGTTCGACACACCATTTTGCATGAATTAACTTTTCTTTACATTTTTGAGTTACAAAATATGTAAAAACTTTACAAAAGTAGATAAAAAATTTATTACGTCGCATAGCAATTTTTATCAAAGAAAAATAAGAATTTTCATCTTATTTCATATTTGTTATTACTCTAGCCCCATCTGCTGCTGCTGTTACTAGTTGATATGTATCTTTATTAATGATATCGCCGATAGCATATACTCCATTTATTTCTGTTTCTAATTTTTCATTTACTTTTACATAACCATTTTCATCAAGTATTTCTTTTGGTATAAAATCTGTTACGGGTCTATATCCGACATAGATAAATACACCCTTAACATTTAATGTGGTACCATTATCTAGAGTTATACTGGATAATTTGTTATTTTCTTCATTCATACTTTCGATATTAGCATTGTAAATTATTTCTATCTTAGGATTTTTCTTTATATTTTCTACAAGAATTTCTTCTCCACGAAAATCATCTCTTCGATTGATAATATAAATATGGCCAACGATATTTGCTAGATATAACGCTTCTTGAAGAGCACTATTGCCAGTACCTACGATTGCTATATTCTCATTTTTGTAAAAGAATGCATCACATACTGCACATGTCGACAATCCTTTTCCAAGTAAAGATTTTTCATTATCTAAGCCTAAATATTTTGGTTTTCTTCCCATTGCTAATATTACTCTTTTAGCCTCATATGTATTGTTTTCGGTTATTACTTTTTTAGTTTCTTCGTTTAATTCTAAACTCTTTACTTCTTCCAAAACATACGGAATATCTAAATGTTCTACTTGTTTTTCAAGAATTTCAGCAAAATCTGGGCCAGTTATTTCAGGAACTCCTGGATAATTACTAACTTTATCTATGTTATTCAAAAGGCCTCCGGGCATACCTTTATCAATAAGTAATACCTTTTTATTACTGCGTTTAGCATAAATACCTGCAGTTATACCACTTATACCCATGCCAATTATAATTATATCGTACATAAAATTCCTCCTTAGAACCTTATTACCTCATTTTCATCTTGATCATATAAATCTTCATATCGACCTTTTCTACCAGTAATCATAATAATTATTAATCCTATAAAAATCATTATTACAGATACTATTTGTGCCATTTTGAAACCACCTAACATTAAAGAGTCAGTTCGCATTGACTCAATTATAAAGCGACCTAGTCCGTACCACATTAAGTATAACGCAAATGGTTGACCAACTTTGGTAATCTTTAATCTTCTTATTATAAGAAGTAGTAAAAGTCCTACTAGACACCAAATTGATTCATATAAAAATGTTGGGGTATAGTATATTCCATCAATATTCATACCATTTATAATAAATTCTGGAATATGTAAATTTTGTAGATGGGCTAGTGTTGTTGCAGGTCCATGAGCTTCACCATTAAAGAAATTTCCCCATCTACCTATTGCTTGGGCAAGAAGCATAGCTGGGGCTAAAAAGTCAAACATTCTGATACTTCTTACTTTATATTTCTTACAATATAATAGAATAACCAAAACTCCAGCAATTATACCTCCATGAATAGCAAGTCCACCTTCCCAGATTTTACAAGCTTCCCAAAAACTATCATATAATTCCAAATTGAATAATACATAATATGCTCTAGCCCCGATAATACCAAATATTATGGCCCAGAATATCATGTTAAAAACAAATTCAGTTGGATATTTGTATCTTTTGGCTTCTTTTAAAACCATTGTTATACCAATCATAGCTGCAACTATTATTAAGGCTGAATACCATTCTAATTTAAAATTGCCAATTTCAAAAATATATTTATTCATAAATTCACTCTCCATTAATATTGTAACAAATTTTTTTAAATTTATCTATTATTAATATCGTATTTATAATTTTATGTAAAATTTTACATTTTAAAGTTGTTTCTTATTAATAAAACTTTATTCTAGAAAAAACACTACACATTTTAATAGAAGTGTAGTGCTTAATAAAAATATCATATTTTAGAAAATTTCATTACTATAGTATTTTGGCTAAAAATTCACCTGTATATGAACCCTTGCATTTTGCAACTTGTTCTGGAGTTCCTGTTGCAATGATTTTTCCTCCATATTTACCACCATCTGGGCCTAAATCTATAATGTGATCTGCCACTTTTATAACATCTAGGTTGTGTTCAATTACTATAACTGTATCTCCGTTATCCACAATTCTATTTAGGATAACTAATAGTTTTTTGATATCATCAGAATGAAGTCCTGTTGTTGGTTCATCAAGTATAAATATTGATTTTCCTGTTGCTTTTTTTTGAAGTTCTTTAGCAAGTTTTACACGACCAGCTTCTCCACCTGATAATGTAGGTGCTGATTGTCCTAATTTAATGTATGAAAGTCCAACATCCATCATTACTTTTAATTTATTGTAAATTTTCGGAACATTTTCAAAAAATTCTAGTGCTTCACTTACTCTCATATCTAAAACTTCACTTATGTTTTTGCCTTTATACTTTATTTCCAGAGTTTCTCTATTATATCTTTTACCTTTACATACATCACATGGAACATAAACATCTGCTAGGAAATGCATTTCAATTTTTTTAACACCATCTCCCCAACAATTTTCGCATCTTCCACCTTTTACATTAAATGAGAAACGGCCTTTGTCATAGCCTCGCATTTTGGCTTCTTTTGTTTGAGAAAATAAATCTCTAATATCATCAAATACTCCAACGTAGGTTGCTGGATTACTTCTTGGGGTTCTACCTATAGCATCTTGAGTTATTTGAATTACTTTATCAATATTTTCAAGACCAGTTATTTCTTTACATGCTCCAGGAACTACTTTGCTTTTATAAATTTCTGATGCTAGTTTTTTATATAATACCTCATTGATGAGTGAAGATTTACCTGAACCTGATACACCAGTTACAACAACTAATTTATTAAGAGGAATATCTACATTTACATTTTTCAAATTATTTTCTTTGGCACCTTTAATACTAATTTTTAAACCATTACCTTTTCTTCGTTTTTCTGGAACTTCTATTTTTAACTCTCCGCTTAGATATTTTCCTGTTAAACTATTTGGATTTTTCATAACTTCTTCAGGTGTTCCTGCTGCCATAATTTGTCCACCATATTCACCTGCGCCAGGTCCTACATCTACTAAATAGTCTGATGCTAGCATAGTATCTGTATCATGCTCAACAACAATTAGTGAATTACCTAAATCACGCATTTCTTTTAATGAATTAATTAATCTTTCGTTATCTTTTTGATGAAGGCCAATACTAGGTTCATCAAGAACATATAAAACACCTGATAATTTTGAACCAATTTGGGTTGCAAGTCTTATTCTTTGTGCTTCCCCACCAGATAATGTTCCTGCACTTCTTGTTAAAGTTAAATATGATAAACCAACATTATTTAAGAATTCTAGTCTAGAAATTATTTCTTTTAATATAAGGTTACTTATTTCTTTTTCTTCGTTATTTAGTTTTAACTTTTTAACAAAATCAAGTAAGTCACTTATAGACATATCACACATATCAAAAATATTCTTATCATTAATATATATAGATAATACTGATTTTTGTAATCTTTTTCCTTTACAAACTGGACACTCTGTTTCAATCATATACCCTTGAAGCCATTCCCTGATCCATCCACTTTTTGTTTCAACATATCTTCTTTCTAGTGTTGGAATTACACCTTCATATGTACCTTTTGTATTTCTGGTACTACCATTTTTGGATACATATTTAAATTCAAGAATTTCATTTGTACCATATAATATATAGTTTAATTTTTCTTCAGGAATATCTTTTACAGGCGCAAACATATTGATATCATACCTTTTACATACTGTTTCTATTTGTGTAAAGTACATATTTGAATCCATACTTAAAGCAGATATGGCACCTTCCACTAAAGATTTATTAGGATCTGGTATTAGTAAATCTTTACTGATATGAAGCTTTGTACCTAAGCCTTTACATTCTTCACAAGCTCCGTATGGGGCATTAAATGAAAATAATCTTGGTTCTAGTTCTGGTATTGAATAATTACATATTTCACAAGCATATTTTTCACTCATGAATATTTCTTCATCATCAACTAGTAATACTACTTTACCATCAGCTTTCTTGGTGCTTGTTTCTACGGCTTCAAATATTCTGCTATATTCTTCATCATCTACAGTAATTTTATCTATAATAATATCTATATTGTCTTTAATATTTTTTTCTAGAGTTATTTCTTCATTTAAACTCATATTTTTGCCATTTACGCGAACACGTGTAAAACCTTCTTTACGAAGTTCATCAAATAAATCTTTATGTGTTCCCTTTTCGCCATGAACTACAGGTGCTAATATAGTAACTGTTTTTCCTTTGTATTCCATTACTTTATTAGTCATTTCTTCAATACTTTGACTTTTAATTGGTGTATGATGTGTTGGACAGTAAGGTCTACCAATTCTAGCAAATAAAAGACGTAAATAATCATAGATTTCAGTTATAGTACCTACAGTTGAACGTGGATTTTTGTTTGTAGATTTTTGGTCAATTGATATTGATGGTGATAATCCTTCAATAGAGTCTACATCTGGTTTTTCATTTACACCAATAAATTGACGGGCATAAGCAGATAAACTTTCTACATATCTTCGTTGTCCTTCCGCATAAATAGTATCGAATGCTAAACTACTTTTTCCTGAACCTGATACTCCGGTCATAACAACTAACTTATTTTTAGGAATTTCTAAATCTACATTTTTTAAATTGTTTTCTCTAGCTCCTTTTATTATTATTTTATCATTATTCATAAGTAAACACCTCTTTTTCATATTTTGACACAAAAAGATAATTTTCATGCAGAAATAATATATCACAAACATATATTTGTAGTCAAGTAATATTCTTTCAAAATATACTTTTTAAGAAAGATATTTAATATTAGTTTTTCAAAAGTATATAATTATTGTAAATACCACAATTTTTATTGCATAAAATTTGACAAAATGAATATTTTATGGTAAAATAATGGCGACTTAAAGGAAAAGAGGATTTTCCAAATGAAGGGGGTACGTTATATGTACGAAGATGGAAAGAAAAGTTTAAGTTTTAATTGGGGATCACTTGCAATTAAACTTGTGATTCTTGCGGTTATTGTGTTTATAGCTGGTTGGATATTTGTTAAAGTAACCGGCAATAGTTCAACTAAATCTAGTAACACATTAGCTGATAGCAATAGTGAATATATTAATAATATAAACACTATGAAAACTGCAGCATTTGAATATTTCACAAAATCAAAATTACCTGAAAAAGTTGGTGCAACTGAAAAAGTAACACTAGCACAAATGATTAACCAAAAGTTATTAATCGATTTTACTAACGATGGTAAAACTTGTGATAATAATTCAAGTTACATTCAAACTACTAAAACTGCTGATGGTAATTATGCATTAAAAGTTAGTTTAACTTGTGGAAAACAATCAGACTTTATTGTTACTACTATTGAAAAGACTTCATGTGATAATGGAACTTGTACAGTAGATAATACAAAAACTAATACTGATGTTGTTGATAATAACAATAACAACAATAATAACTCTAATAATACAAATTCTAATACAAATAAGAATAATAGTAATACTAACAATAATACAAATAGTAACAATAGTTCAAATAATACTAATACTAGTAAAGGAAATAGTTCAAGCACTAGTACAAGTACTAAAACAACAGTTACTACTAAGGTTACAATAAAAATAACTTGTTCAAATGGTTGTTGTCAAACAAATTGCAACAATAACAATAATAATAACAATAATAATAATAACAATAATAATAATAACGATAACAACAAACCTAATCCTACACCTACCAAGGTTAGATATTATAAATATGTAAAATATAGTGATTGGGAAAATGGTTACTCTAATGCTTCTAATGCTGAAAATAAAAAACAATTGGTAGAAACTAATAATTATTGTAAAGAATATGAAAAAACTTATTATTCAACTGGATATGTTACTGATACTACTAAAGTTGGTAAATATAACTATGAAGTTCAATTCCTAGATTTACCTAGTGATGTTAATAGTGTTGCTATTGTAGGCAATAGTAAATCTTATTTCAGTAATTCAAATACTGACTATCAAGCTTATATTAACAATCGTGGTAACCTATATATGACTGGTAATACTGGAAAATATAATGTTGCAATAAATAATGCATCAACATTTAGAAATACTTCATTAAAGAAAAATAACTTTACATTTGAAGTTTCTGGAGCTTATTATAATAGAGCTGAAGGAAATTATGCTACAACAATTACAATTAATTATAAAAATTTAAATGGTGTATCACCATATTATGCTAGCAATTTAAGTCAAAATGTATATTTTGTACCATTGAAATTTGATGTTAGTTATACAAGAGAAAGCAAATGTAAATGGGATTTAGCTTCTAATGCATCTAAGTATGAAGACTATGCTATTATAGATACTGACACTGAATATACTTGGACACATAGAACATTTGAATATAAATGGAGCAAAGAAAAATCACTTGCAGGATATACTTATACTGGAGAATATGAAGATAGAGCTGAATAAGCTCTATTTTTTATGAATTAATTTTAATTTGTTATATCTACACATTTTGTATAATATTATTTAAAATGATATATTGACATTCTGTAATACTTTATCTTTTATCAAATATTTTATAAATAAAAAACAAATGAGAAATAATAATTTCTCATTTGTTAAGTTTAAATTATTAATTTTTTTTAGCCATTATTTTTTATACCTGAACATTTATCACCGGTTGGATTACTTACGCATGCAGCACAATAATCATATTGATTTTTAACCTCACCAAATGCCCCAACCATTTTAAATACTAATCCTACAATAGTTGGAATAAAGAAAATACATACCCCAGCTATAACACGATTTAATAATGTTTTAGCAGCCTTTGATACAGCTTTGTCATCACTTGATATTACAGCTTTTCCTAAGTCTACCATTCCAAAAACAATCAATAGTACTGGAATAACAACTTTGAATACTAACATAAACATTCCAAGAGTATACCAAACTGAACCAGCATCTTCACAAAAATTCATAAAACTTTCCTCCTTCTGTATATATTTATTTTACCCTAATTTTACATTAAAGTCAATTATTTTTTGTATATATCGCCTTCATACGATGCATCACAATTGTTATACGGATCTGTAATGCAGTTTATACAATTCATATAGTCATTTTTTATTTCATCACTTATAATGCCAATCATAGAAAATAACACTTTTATAATAACTGGTATGAAAAAAATGCATATTCCAGCTACTATTCTTTTTAATAGCTTGGTACTAGCTGTTTTTATTGATTTATCATCACTTGAAATTACTGCTTTTCCTAAATCTATGCTTCCTAATACTATAATAGCTATTGGTATTAATATCTTTAAAATGAATAATAATTTACCAATAAATAACCATACACTTGCAGTCTTATAACAAAAATTCATATTCCATTACCTCCCTATTTGAATATACTAAATATTCCTGAACTTCCATTTGCATCAATTCTACTAAAACCTAAGGCTGTTAAAAAAGCATTAACTACCATTTGATCATCTAACTTATCATCTAAACAAGGCATATTGAAAAAAACTTTACTTCCACTTTCTTTTTCAAAGTCTTGTACATCTTTTGTGTCAAGTACACTTCTGTTAAGAACTATCTTTTTTTCATTTAATTTAGTAAATATAGCATTATCTTCTCTAATTAACTTATTTAATTTAATAAGACCTGGTTCAATTAAATAAATTATATCATGACAGTACTCAGATACGTTTCCATCATTTAAATCAACTAAAATTATATCATAATTGGTATTATTACTTAAAAAATCATTAAAACCTAAACTTGATACACTTTCAAGTGTATTATCATTAAAATATATAAAGTCATTTTTATCTATTTCTACAGCTTTAACATTATATGCCTTTTCTAAGTGTAATTTAAGCAAATATATTAGTGTTGTTGCACCAGCATGTTCTGTAATGTTTTTAAAGCCAATAATCTTTTGCCCCATTTTACCACGAGTATTATCAACAGATCTTTCATTTAATACTGGTTTCTTAAATCCACTTATATTATGATAGTTCGCTACATCTTTGTATTGATTGGGATTATCTATTAGGTATTTTACTGTATTTATATCACTGGTGAAATTGTATATTCCCATAGATATTAATTGTGATATATATACTGGAGAATTAACTTTTTCTGAATCATCTAGTAATAAAATAACTTTAGACATATCAAAATTTACAGATAAATTTTGCATTACTGTTATTTCTTCATAACCTTTTATTGCTGTTATGTCTATAATCATTTTATTAAAGTAAAAACTTTGAAATTGACTTACTAATTCTTCTACTGTAAATTCTCCATTTATACTTTTAATTACATCAATATTTAAACTTGATAATAATGATTGATATTTATTTGATACTATTACATTCATATTAATACTCCTCTATTTGATCTTCTGCACCTATAAAAGTCTTTGTTGTTCCATCTATTTCATAGTTTGCTATACTACCTATAACAGGTAAATTAAATCTAAAAAAAACTTTTACATCATAATATACTAAATTATTTTTATAACTTTTTTTAAAGCAATATAAATATCTGTTATCACTTTTTGATAACTCAAATTCTCCATCTATATTTATTGCTCCCATCCAGTTTTCTGGACATTTACCAGTATTGGTATATCCTTTATTATATATGTAGTCATTTATTAGCTCAGCTGATGTTGGTGTTACACCTTCATATTTTTCAATAATATTAAGCATACGATTCTTTATTGTATAAGCTTTATTATAACTTAAAACTAAAGTTAGAAAACAAGCAAATATTAGAATGAAGAAGATAATCATTTGAAATGTCCATGTTGATTCACTTACTGTTTTCATTTAATTTCTCTCCTTATTTTTGGTATATAACTTTTGTTTCAGCTTTAGATTTAAAATTATAAACTTGTTTTACAACTGGTAAATCTAATTGGAAAAATACTACTATTTGATAATATTTGCCTGGCATAAAATCACCTGTTGCAACTTTACCAGTGCCAAAAATATCCGATAGATAATTATCTACACCATCTGTTGCATTTACTTCTTTTATGCATATTGATGCATCTTGATTAGATGAAACAGCAGCTCCAGTTCTATCAAAACCTTGATAATCTTCATCGCATTTTCCAGTTGTACGATATGATGTACTTTCTATTAAATTTATTATTTCTTCATCTAAATTTCCGTCTTCTAAGTAATTTCCCCCATTTGCTTCTAATATATTTACTATTTGGTCTTTAATTCCAAAGGCGTTGGAATTATTTATTGTTAAAGCCATTATTGCTGTAAATAATAGAATAAATAGTATTACTATTTGAAATATATATGTTACACTCATTGATTCTTTCATAATTTCCTCCTAACCTTTGAATGGGCAATAAAAAGTGTTTTCATCTGTTGCACTATTTCTGCATAAACAATGATTTTTTTGACCAGTTTCGTTTTCTATTGTATTTCTTACTTCAGTACTACAATCACATATAGCTTTGCTACATTGTGAATTTTTTTGAAAATTTCCATTAATCATTGGCCATAAAAAGCCGAAAAAAAAGGCTGCCAAGATACCGATCGATATAGAAACTATTATCGTCATATTTAATTCTCCTGTAGCCTCTTTCATTTTTCACCTCTTATGTTTTGTCTTATTCTTCGTCGCCAAAATCTATTTGTGTTCCATCTGCACAAAAACAAGTTCTGTTATTAACATCTACACCACCACGTCCTTGTGCTGTGTCCAATTCTCCGCCTGGACATAGATTTAGGCAAGTATTTCTTGAAAGTCCAGCTTGAATACCAGGCCAGATAAAGAAATAGAAGAAAGCACCAACAGCAGCAATTGCAACTACAGTAACTACAGTCATATTTAATTCTCCAGTAGCTTCTTTCATTTGTTATCCTCCTTTTAATATATTTTTATTATAACTTAATTTCCTTAAAATATCAATTATATTTTAAACTTTTTGTAAATTTATATGTCCATAAGTTGTATAACAGCTAAAACTAGTAATATCATTAATCCTACCCCAGTTGTTATAAGCATACTCATGGTTTTGCCTTCCATTTTTTCTAGTCTATTTTTGTATCTTGTTTCACGAGCTTTTTGTTGAAGTGAAGATATTGATCTTGAAAATGTTAGTATTTGTTCTTGTTTTCTTTCTTGACGTCCTAAACTTAGACGATATAATAAACGCATCATACGCATTGAATCACGTACTGGATACTTTCTAGCAAATTCCATATATGGTTCGATCGTATCATCCCCAGAATTTATAGAGTCAATCATTTCTTGTAATCCATCTTTAAATATTTCTGGTGATTCAGCCATTGATTTACCAATAGCAACTGGTACAGTATAATGTTGAATTAATATTTCTAGGTTTTTTAAATAATGTGGTAACATCGAGTCTATTTCAGACATATGTCGTTGATAATATTTTTTTATATCATTATAAGATGTTTTAAAGATAAACACTCCTAGAACAAATATTAATAATACTTTAACAGCATTTAAATCTTTGATTAAAAAGGCAAATGCTATAGCCATAGTAATTAGAGCATTTTTTATTCTTTTATTAAAGAGAATGTCTGGATTAACATTATTTCCATACTTGGCTCTGACTAGAAAATCCCAATCTTTTTCTTTTAACTTCATAAAAAGCATTTGATTATCACTTATAAGCTGATTAATACTTATTTGACCAGTTATAGTCATTATACCAAATACGATTACAGCGACAATAATAACTTCTATTTGCATTATTCTCCTCCTACATCTTCATTATAGTATTTTTCTCCACTTAACATAAAGAAAGCATTTATAATGACAATAGCATGTAAAATAATTTGTACATACCATATATCTAGTAATTTAATATAATTGTCTTCACCTAACATGAATCTTAAAACTATAACGAGTAAATATAAAATTAAACCGAATCTTAGGAATCTGCCATGGAAATTATTTCTGTCCATTTGGTCACGATATACACCTTCTACTAAGGCATCAATATCAAGTGACATATTTTCTAATGCTTGTCCTGAATCTCTGGCACCTTCTTTGGTTATTTGTAGGAATAATTGATGCATATTTTTTACCATGTAAAATGGGTATTTGCTATTAAAATAAGTTATTGATTCATCTATGGTACCATTTTGATATGACATTTCAATCATCTTTTTGACATCACTAACAACTGGTTCTTCAAGAATCCCTGAATCTCTAACACCTTCAAGAGCTTTAACAAAACTTTGAGTTGTATTAAATTCCATTATAACATTTGTTGTATATGTTTGTATTTGTTCAAATATATATTCACTATACACTCTTTGTAGTCTTAAATAAGCAAGATATGGTATAAATGCTATGGCTACAATTGCATATATTACAGCAATGACAATACTATAAAAGTAAAAATATCCTACTAAAGCTGCTATACCACCAAGAATTATAACTTGTGTTAAATATTGTCTTGGAGTATATTCTTGTCCTAATTCAACTGCTTTTTCTCTTACCATTTTAAATGAGTATGGAGCGTATTTATCATACATATCAGTTGCTTTATTTGTTACATATTTATATACGTTTTCACCAGGATTTCGACGAGCTATTAAAACCACTGTAGCAATTGCTAATAGTATTAACAATTCTGGTAAATAACTTGTTAAATTAACTGTAAACATATTAAACGCTCCTTTCTGTTATAAGCTTTCTATTTCAGCTTCTGAATTTGTGTCATTTTTTGATTTGACAAAATAATCTGGTTTTAATGTTACACCTTGAACACCTAAATAGTCAATTAAATATTTACTTGGGTTATTAAAACTGAACTTGCCATCTAAACTTTTTTTAAAGATAATATTGGATTTTGCTTCGTTATTTTCATCAACATAAAATTCTACGACTTCGATTATTTCACGTTGGAATCTACCTAATTCTTTACTCATGTAACCTTTAACATGAACACCAATTTGAACATATCTGTGAATTGACTTTAAGAATTGGTCTATATCTTGACTGTTTTCTAGCAAACTATATAAACGCATTGGTATGTTTAAAGCTCTATCTGAGTGAATTGTTGATATAATGTTGTGTCCAGATGATATTGAGTTACGTACTGCTGTAACTGCTTCTGCTGAACGAACTTCGGATAGTAAAATCCATCTTGGGTTTTGTCGCATACATGTTACTAGTACATCTGAGTAAGATGCAATATTATTTGTTTTCATAGCAACAATATCACGATGTGGAAATATTTTATCTAAGTGAAGTTCTAGAGTATCTTCAATTGTTATTATTTTTTCATTTTCTTTTGTATGAGCGGCTAAGTATTTAACAAGTTCTGTTTTACCTGATCCAGTTTCCCCACTTACAATAATATTACAGTGTCCTTCAACACAAGTCATTAAAAAGTCATGTAAATCCTCTGTTACATATTTTTCATTTATCAGTTTATCTTTGTTTAGACGGATTTTGGCAGGCGTCTTTCTTATAACGCAACAAATACCATTTGTGGCTATAGATTCATGAACAAAGTTTAAACGAAGTTCTGCAGATTCAGCATCCAAAAATGGATGGGCCATATTAAATGTTTTACCCATAACATTTGAACATTGAAAAGCTAGCTTTTCCATTAAAGCATTATTTATTTCTGGTCTTTCAACCCTATATATACCTTTATCAAGAGTTTTTAGCCAAACTTGACCACCATTAGAATATGATACGTCAGTTATGTTATCTTCTTCTAAAAACTCTTTTAAAGGTCCAAAATCTATTTGTGAAAATACAGCATCATTCACTAGTAACACCCTCTTTTATTCATTATTTGTATTATTATCATTATTTGATTCATTTGTATCTGGTGTAACATTTCTAGCTTGGCTATCGATTAATGTTCTTAAAGCATCATTTGTTATTTCTGTAGTAGCATCTTTATCTGAATTCTTTTTGTTAATTGGAACTGGATATAAATCCATACCACTTAAATAACCTATTTTACTTAAGTATGAGAACATTTCATCTGTTACTGCAAATACAAGTACTGCTGGAGTTCTTCCGCTTGATACATCAAAAACATTTTGTCCTTTTGAATCTTTAACACTAAGAACTTCAATATTTGTTATAAATTCTTCGTATACATATTTGCCTTCATTCTTAGTTTTAAGCCATAAATCTATTTTATCACCAGGATATATTGAGTTAGCATATGTTGAAGCATTGTCTACTTTTAGCCAGTAAAGTCTATAACCTTCTGGAACTGTTTCCAAATCTCTTTCAATTAATTTATCTTTTGTTACAACTTGACTTTTGTAAAACATTGAACCACGAACTACTGATGTATTATTTGTTACATAATAACCAATAAGTTGTGAAGAACTAGTTACTACACTTGCCTTTTTTAATACATCAGAATTTACTTCAACATATTCAATATCTTCTTTTGTTATAATTGTTCCTGCAGTTAAATCTTTGGCTGCAACTGGCACTTTTTGAGGTTTTACAGCTTTGTCTAAAGTTATACTATAAGCAAACCATAATGCAATAACACCAGCTATAACACCCAATATTGTAACAGTATTTCTATTAAGAAATAAATTTTTAATTTTTGCTAAGATATTATTCATTATTGGGCCTCCATTCTAAGAGTTTGTCTATCTAGAATATCTATAAGTTCTTGACTTGTATATTCAGTTGACCCAACATCTGGATTTGCCAAATTATTTTTTGGAACCGGAATAATAGTCATCCCAGATATGCTTTCAGCTAGTTTTAAATAACGATATAAATCAGTCTTTACAGCAAATAATAACCATGCTGGTGTTCTTCCACTTGTAACATCAAAAACATTTTGACCAGCATTATCACGAACTGCTAAGACCTCAATATTTGATATAAATTCACCAAAAACTAAAATACCATTTTCAGTTGTTTTAAGCCATAAATCTATTTTATCACCAGGATATATTGAATTAGCATATGTTGTGTTATTATCTACTTTTAATTGATAGATTGTATATCCTTCAGGTATTTCATCAAATATAGCATTTGGTAATTCCTTTTTTTCAACAACTTGAGCTGTATAGAACATTCCTCCCTTAGGAATAGATGTTCCAGTTGAAACATATTTACCAACTAAATTTGTTACTGATTGATAAACATCTCTTTTTTTTAAGAAACTTTTACTAACTTTGACATATTCGATGTCATCTTTTGTTATTTCTTCAGTAGCACTTATAGCTCTTTTAGCAACAGGAATACGGGTGGGATTTACTTGTTTATTAACACGATATATGTAAAATCCCACTAAAACTCCTAGTCCTAGAACAATACCTACTAACGTAACTGTTGTTTTATTTGTTAAAAACTTTGTAAATACATTTTTCTTACCACCCATTTTTATTCCTCCTTATGTTATTCATCAAGTGTATTACCTTCAAGTATTGCATCTATTCTTTCTACCATATCAAATGTAGTTGAATCACCTACAACATTGAATGTATTAGATTTACTTTTAATTTCTACACTAGCTTTTGGGGGAGCTTCATAAACTCCATAAAAGCTTACTGTGTAAGTTGTGTTTAATGCGGCATTTTCTGAAAAACGACGTATAAAACTTTCATAAAATTTTTCTTTGTTTATTTTTACTTCACCATAGGTTCTATAATAAGAATAATCTACTGCATCAATCATAGATGCTTCAGTTATTTCTTTAATTAGATAGGAATCTTGAGTGCTACTTGTTGTAAGATTTTGAACAAGTAGCATTATTACTACGATTACTATACCTAATAGTATCAACCAGTATGCCCAGAATGCATTCTTCATTTAGTCACCCCTTATTTCCAAGATGGTCCGCCGATTACGGATTCACTTGTTTTATCTATTCTATAATTTGACCATAATGTCCAATAACCACTAGTTCCAGTGTCATTAGCACGTCTTGCTTCATCATTTACTCTACTCGGAAGTACTGTAACATTATCACCATTTTCAGTAACTAACTTGTCAATTAGTTCGCTATAACAATAAATGTTTTTATATGTTTCACCATCAATTGTGGCATCATAACATGTTAATGAGTTATTTATATAACCACCATTATCTTCATTGTCTTTGTTATATGCTGTAATTTTATTTATTATTTCAGGTGTTAATTTAATACTAAATCCAAGTGTTGATCCATCTGTTGTCTTATCATCATATATCATTTCATTTATTTCTTCAATTTCACTAATTGTCATTGAAGCTTTTTTAGTTAATAATTGTAATGCTTCCATACTACTTGATGTAATCCAGTTATAACCATGTGTTCTATTTGCTGCATTTACATCTGTTGTAGTAATTGTTTTAACTATTATATTTAAATCGTCTAAGTTGAATATACAGTTAACACATGATATGTTGCATGAAGGACAGTCTTTCCATTCACATCCATCACCTTCACAAACAAAGTCACAGTTAGGACAATCTTTTGGTCTACATGTATTTTCATAGTAGCATACATATTCGCCATCAAATGCGTTTACACCTACTGCATAAGCTACACTCTTAGTTTCATTAACTCCATTGTAATCAATTAATCTACCATAAGTATCTTTTTTATCATAGAATTCACCAAGATTTTCAACTAGTAGTTTGAATACTCCACCACCAACTGAACTTGTTGATATTGGTAATTTATTAACTAATGGTTCTAGTTGAACCTTATCAATTGAATAATTGTCGTAAGCTATTATTTTACCATTAGCCGCTATTTGATAGAAAGCTGTTGGTGTAATATATTTTTGCTCTTTTGTTACTTCTTTTTTAACAAAAGCTGCTTGTGAAACGTATGGGTTCTTTGTTTCGCAACCATTTACTGTACAAGTTGTATATGGTTTTGTTGCAAAGACATTGCCGTATGATGAATTATAATTATAATCAACTTTTCTGTTGCTATCTATTGATAAGTCAAATGTTTTTTCATTATTTTTATTTAAGCATTCATACTTGTCATTTGTTGCCCCAGTGCATACTGTAATTTTTGTATCAACTTTTTCATTTCCATATTTTTCTAATTTTTGTAATTCATCTTTACCAGTTAATAAATCAAAGTATGGAGCATAGTTTGTATTATCTTTTCCACGATTTTCATCATAATAATATCTTACTTCTTGAGCAAAAGCAAATTCGTTTGTCCATGCTGTTGTACAAGCATTGTAATCTCTCAAAGCCTTTTCATAAGCTCTGAAACCTTCTTCTATTAATTGTTTTCCGTGGTTGTAATATTGAGATTGAATTTTGTTAGAAACATCACTATAACTATCTCCATCTGTAGGATTTGCACTTCCGCAACAACGATGAGTACCATTTCCGTTAGCATTTGGACATTCATCCCAATCAACATTGCATGCACCGCCACCGCCGATGCTGTAGCTATGTGTGGCATTTTTTATTGGTACATATCCTTCTGCAGTTGGAGTTCCAGCTTCAATTCCTGCATATGAACCATGAGAGTGATTATAATCATAAGAACCATTACAACTACAAGAAACAGTATGTTCATGGATAGTTTTCCAAGCTGCTTCTGCCTTTAATATCCAGTCTCTACCTTCAATCATTTTCTTTTGAGCAGCAATTATATCTTGTAAATACTTTTCTTTATCTATACTATTTTTGCCATTTGTTGAGTTTTCTGTTGTATTTGAGCTTCCTGTATAACAAGTTTTTGTACCATTTATTTTACTTGTTAGTTTGAAATATCCACCACATTTTACATTTTGAACTATTGGGTTTAATTTAATTTCTGCATAGTCTTCTTTACAATAGATTTTACAGTAAGAATTGTCAACACCACCTGTTTCAGATGTAAATTGATATGTATTTCCTGCATCATCTTGGTTATCTATTATACAAGTTTTAATCTTGGTTGGACCATTGATTTTTGCAACAGCATCATCTTCTTCATAGCTACATACTGGTAATTCTAATTCTGTATCACAAGAAGCTGAACATTTTATCGTTCCAGTTATTTCACTTTTTAAATTTCCATCATTTTTTTGAATAATAAAGAATCTTTGTTTACTTGTATCACTAGTTTTCAATAATGCTCCGATGTATTTTAAACTTGGGTCATCGTATCTATATGATATTTTATAATTTACTGATTTGCAATTTTCATCATCTTTTATCCTAGTAACTTTAAATCTTAATTCTATTTTTCCACTTTTTGTTTTACCATCAGCATCAAATGCTGTTAAAACGTTAATATTTGAAACAACTTGCCAATCATTTATTTGTGGATTAAAAAATTCAAGATTTCCTAAAGTTATATTATTTTTTGCACAGTCTTGACATGTTAATGTAAAATTATCTATTTTTCCATTTTGAGCATCAAATTGAGCAAACTCTATTGTTTGATGATAATATTCTTCAATAGTATTATCTGTTGTTGTTTTATCTGTTGTTGAAGGGTTGGCAGTTGCTGTAACTGTAGCAGTCGTTACATCACCAGTTATTACTTCATATGCTCTGTTAAAACCTTTCATAAATAAACTTTGAGCCGCATACATTACTAAATAACCTTCAGAGCTACTGCTGCTTACTTTGAAATTGTAACTATTTTTATACCATTTATTCTTTAGAAAACTATTAATAAATGTTTTTTCGTAGCACTTTCTGAATTCTTCAACAGAACCTGTACATTTTGTATCAGTTATTGTATTTATTTTATCTATGTTGTATGATGCCCATTGAATTCCCCTAGTTATATGTGCTGATGCAACACCAGTATAATATGGAACTAGACTTGATTTAGCACTTTCAACATCTCCGCCATATCCAAAGACACCTAAAGCAAAAGCACGTACCGCTATACTTGTTGCAGCATAAAGTGAATCTCCACTAATTGTTTTTGAACTGCCATCAACTGTAAAGGTTAAACTATCATTATATTGGTTTTTACCATTTTTAATAATTTCTAGGACACCTAGGTCAAAAGCATTTATTCTTTTTGTATACGCTGTATCTCCGAGAATACGATCGACTTTATATCCATTAGATGCGTCTTTATGTGGGTCCATACAGTATCCCACAAAATTTTCACTGGAAGTATCAACAAATGAATATTTCCACATACCAAATGTAGTACCATCAAAAATGCTCAAACCACTGATACTATGTTTTCCACTAGCTTGTTTTGTAAATTGTTCTTTTTCTTCAATGGTTCTAGCTTTAACATTAGTGCTAGCAAAACCAATAAAAATTGTTAATAAAATTATTAATATTTTCAAATTTTTTTTCATATTATACTTCTCCTACGTTTCTTTATTATTATATATGTTGTACTTCCAACTGCGACAACCAATATTGTTCCCCCGATGATAAATGGCACTTTATGTTTAACAATAAAGTTTTGAACCTTTTTATACCATTTTTCATTTTCTTTAGTTTCTTCTTCTTTTTGAATTTTCTTTTCTACTTCTTTATATATTCTACCAGTAAAAACATCAAAACCGATATTTTCATATGTTACATACCTTTGACATAAATACGAATCAGGAATATTTTTACAAATATCATATGTTGAGTAATCATTATACCTTGGTAAAGCTTGATACAATGTTTTTAGTATCGTTCCTTCACATCCTGTAGCGCTTGAGGCATAAACCTTAATAGTATATGTTACCAGTTCATCAATTTCATGCCAATCAAATGATATGTTCCCGTTTTTTGTGTCACTATATTGATATATAGCTTTATCATCGTTATAATCATTTGTTACTTCAACATACATATTTTCAGTTAAATTCAAAATATTTACTTGAATATATTCTGTTGTGGCTTCATACGTATCTTCGTATTCAGTTCCAATTAAAGCATCGGAAATTGTATATTCGTCTTTATTCATTACCCTTTCTTTAATTTCATAATTTGCCTTTACATTTGTTATTTCATTATTTAACTTTGCTTTTTCTTCATAACCACATGTAGCTGCGTTTACATTTGTTAGTAAAAATAGTGATGAAAAAGCAATTATTGCAGATTTTTTAAAACTATGCATTTTGCCCACCTACCTATGATTTAGTTTACCATATTATTTGAGTTTTTTCAATTCTAAATTGATAATAATTTATAAATATGATATATTTATATTGTAGAAATCGGGGTAAATAATGAAAAAATTTTTTTTAGTGATATTTATTTTTATAATTTGTTTAGTTTTATACGGATTTTTTATTAACCCGAAAGGTTTTAAAATCGTATCTAAAAATATAGAAGTTCAAAATCTTTCTGACTCTTTTGATGGTTTTAAAATACTTCAATTATCTGACTTTTTAATAAAAGATAAGAATGATTTAAACAGAATTCAAAATATTTCTGCAAAGGTAAATGACTTAAAACCAGATATTATAGTTTTTACCGGAGATTTATTATATAAGAATAATAATTTAAATAATGATGATATTAATAAATTAAAAGAATTATTAAAGAATATGGATTGTACTTTGTATAAATATGCTGTTATCGGGGATAATGATGAGATAAATAAATATAGTGAAATAATGAATGATGCTCAGTTTAAAATACTAGATAATGAATCAAATTATATTTTTTATAAGGATGTAAACCCTATCAAAATAACTGGTTTAACTAATTTGGATAATGTTAGTAAAGCTATAAGTATTGATGATAATTTAGATACTACTTTTAATTTAGTTATTACTCATTATCCAGACTACTTTGAAACTTTGAAAAATGATGATATTGATGTTATGCTTGCTGGACATTCTCTAAATGGTCTTGTTGTTTTACCTTTTTATGGCGGTATAATATCAACAGAATGGTCTAAAAAATATAAATATGGTAGTTATGAAGAAAATAATTCTAAATTATTTATTTCTGGTGGTATTGGTACTCCTAAAATAGAATTTAGATTATTTAATAAACCTGAAATAAATTTATATAGCTTACAAAAAAAATAATCGCTTTTGCGATTATTTTTTATAGATATTTTACCATTTTGAAATTAGCATTTAGTTTGGTAATTAATTCTTCTTTATCATATTTAGAAAAACTTTCTTCAAAATTACTAGCATCCATTAAGAACATATCTGGATAATTTATAAATATTTCTTTATAAGTTTCAATACCTAAGTTTTTTAAATATTCTAAATTTACCTTTACTAGATTTTCATGTTCTTCGATTACTTTTTTCATCTTTTCTGGAGTGTTATTTTCATACTCACTAATATCACTATCTAAAAAACCATATTCTTTTAAAAAACTCATGCTACTCTCCCTTTTACTTCTTCTTTATTTGCTTCTAGAATTTCATCTATGCTTGATATTAAATAGTCTAAATTACCACTATCATTATATACTTCAAAAGCTTTTATTAATGATTCCCTAATTCCTAAACCTTGTTTTTCAATTTTCGCTAGATTTTCATATATTTCATTTTTTTTATCTTCCATAGCAAAAGTTTCCATAACTCTATCCGCTAGTTCTTTTAATTCTGCATCAATCACACTGGGAGTTTTATCAACTTCTTTCCCACTATTTTGTAAAACATAGTTATATCCTCTTTCACTAAATAGAAATGATTGATATTTTCCTTTTTCACTTCTATATGGAATACCTAAATGTTCAAGTTCACCTATTCTTTTTATGACTTTATCAACATCTTGTTTTAAAAATGATGGTGATTGAACATAAGCTTCTAGAAATCCTAAATCTTTAGCTCTTAATACTGCTTTTTTTAGAATTTCAGGTTCTATTGTCAAAACTATCCATTCACTTGGTTTTAATTCTATACCATATTTTTTTAGAAATTCTTTATTTCCATCATTTGCTAGTTCTAATGATAATAAGAACTTTTCAGGATGTTCTTTATTTACGTCAAACCCAACTTTTTCTTCTTCGTATATACTTTTTACTTCTTCAAATGATTTCATTATATACTCCTTTCTAATAAGCCATTAACGGAACCTTTTTAGGATCTAATCCACTTATTTGTAATACATTTATGGTGTTATTTAAACCTTTTAAATCATATTTTACTAAAATACTTGGCATTAAACTAATATCACGAGCTTCTTTACCAATATTTATTAACTTTTCTAATTTTTCTTTTAATTCTTTGTCATAAAGAATTTCTGGATTTTCTTTTATAACATCAAGAGATATTTTGTATTCTTTTAATACACTAATATTTGTTTTTATTAATTCTTCATCATAATTAGCAAGAATCTTTTCTAATTGTTCATTTGTTAATATATTAGCATTTACTTCTAGAGATGTTAATAATGTAATTAATTTTTCTTTTTCATTTTTTTCACTAACTACTTCAGTTACCATTTCAGAAGTTTCTTCACTTAACACTGGTGTTTCTTCTTTTTGTTTTTCTACTTCTGGGATGTTATTTTCAGTTATTACTTTATCAAAAATATCTTCCAATGCTGATGGAGCTTCTAGACTTGCTTCTACTTCTGGAGCAGTTTCTTTAACTTCGTTTACTACTTCCTTATTTTCAGCACGAGATTCTTTTTTAGCTTCAACCAAAACATCAGTTATTGTTTTTCTACTTGCTTTATCTCTACTTTTGTAAATGCCATCATATTCATAAAGTGCATCTTCTGGGAACATTAGGATTTTTGCAGCTTCTCTTTGTTCATCTTCATTAAATTCAAATTTTTCAAGTAAACTTGTAATTGCATCTCTGGTTATATTGATGTTACCTTCTAAAGCTAAATTAAAGTATTCATTAAGCTTTGCTTGATTACTTAATGCTTCATCTTTTCTAATGCCTAATTCTTCAACTTTTGTTATAGCATTGTTCATTTCTGTTTCAACATTTTCAAGTTCTTCACTAGCTAATTTATTTTCTGCTACTACCTTTTCAATTGTTGATGGTAGCATATTATTTACTTTTTCATTTATTGATGCAGGATCAAAATCTATTTGCAAACGATCTAATACATTAGCAAAATCATCTCTATTTATATTACTAAGTAGAGATATTAGTTTATTTCCTTCTTCTTGAAGTGTTTCTTCTTCTTTAGTTAATTTAGCTATTTTTTCAAGTAGAACTTCTTTTTCATTTTTAGTTCTTTCACCAGTTTCAATAGCTTCTTCTCTTTCTTTATTCATTTTAGCTAGTATTACACTATCTTCACCACGAAGATTATATAATTTGTCTAGTAATGCTTTTACTTCATTTGATATCTTCATTTAATCACGCCCTTTATTATGAATAAATTATAGCAAATTATTTTTAAGTTGTAAAGCTATTTTTTAGGGCACATTAAAACTCGCAAGTTGTGCGAGCTTATCTTGACCTAGAACTTTCTTCATAATGAACCATTCCAAATTCATCATAAGTCATTATATAACTACTCTTATAAAGATGCTTTATACTTAATATTGTTTCTAAAGTTTTGTTAAATGCATTAAAGTTGCTAGTCATAGTTAAATAGAAATTACCATTTTTATCTCCGTATGGAGATATTGGATTACCTCCCATTTTTGATAGTTCTAACATGAACGAAGCAATATATTTTTGACGAAGTAGATCTCCCACTCCTGTTATTCTTTCTGGATGTCCCATCATTTTATATGTGTCATATTTGCCAGTTTCTTTTTGATAAATTTCTCCGATTGCTTTTGTATATTCAGTTGCTATTCTATTATTAATATAGAAAGTAAAATCTCTTATTTCATTTTCTTTGGTGTTGTAATCATAAATAAATATTGGATATGTGTATAGTAAACCACCTGTTCCATGGCAGTTGAAAAAAGCTATGTTTTCCCCTTTACTTTCTAATTTATGCAAATAGTTAAGTAATGCTGTATTTTCTGGTTCAAATCTAAATTCTTCACTCATATCATAATTTGCCATACCAATTGGTCCTTTGATGCTTTTAGTAATATGATTATCTCTCATGTTACCTAATGTTTTCCCATATTTGGATATTTGTTCTTTCATTATTTTGTAGTAAATAGGATTATTATCATTTAAGTTTACACCATTTGAATTTGAATAAAAATTTGCTAAAGAACCATTTGGAAATAAATTATTTCGATACATATTAATTATCTTAGATTTTAAAGTTTGATGATCTTTTGTAATTTCCGGTATGCATTCTGGAGTAACACTATTAAAGAAATTAGTGTGTTTTCTTTCAATAAATAATGTATCTTTTAAGACATTTGAAATTACTAAATATAATTTTGAGTTATTAAAATGATATTCTTGAATTAAATAATCATATACTGAATTTCTTGTTATTACTTTGTTTTGAAAATTTATCCAAAAAGAATTAGTATCAACAAAAGTGTTAAATTCTTCACTAATTGTCTTAAGAAGTTTATCTATTTTTAATACATTTTGATCATCTTCACGAAATACTGTCCAATACGTTTTACTAAATTTTTCAATCTCTTCTTCAGTCATATTTTTCATGACGCTATCTAAAGCATATGTTGTGACTGCAAATCCTTCAGGATTTTGGACTGGTATAAAATCAATTGTAAATATCTCCGGGTCAAAATTATCAAAATTGTTTCCAAGTGCTAAATTTTGCATAAGTTGTGTAACAAAATCTACACTTATTATTTCATTACCATGTGCTCCACCCATATAAGTAACATGAAATGGGCCATTACCTATAGAATAATGTTCAATTGGAAATCCACATGTTGTATATCCTATATTTTCTAATTTTGTTACTTTAAATTTATTTTCTGGATTGGAAATTATTTTTTCTAATCTTTTTTGAAGTTTTTCTAAAGTTAATATCTCATAATCTATTTTGTATTTGCTCATTTTATGCCTTCTAAAAATATTTTATCATTAAATGCTCCACGTTTATTCTTTTTATTATTTGCAATGTTTATAATGTCATCTAACGTTTTATTTTCAGAATTTGCAAGGGCTGATATAACTTCAAGCATATCTGCAAGTTCTTCTAATTTTTCTTCACCTTTAGCACTTATTACTTCAATATATTCTTCATATAATTTCTTTTCTAATTCCTCTTTAAATTCTTTTTCATCTAGAATTCTAGTTATTGGTTCTTCATTATTATTTTTTATTTTTTCAGGTATTTTATCTCTTACTAATTTTTGATATTGTTTTTTTGGGCATCCATAAATATAGGTTGTTTTCTTTGGTATAAAGTCTTGTTTTAAATATATTTTAGTAGCATCAATATTATCGTTCCATGCTGTTACTTCGATGTATTTTACTTCTTTATTAAAACACCAATTTTTATATTCTTCAATTAATTTACTAGCAATTTTATTACCACGATATTCTTCTATAACGTATAATGCATCTAGTTTAGCTGTTTTTTCTTTAACAAGAATATCTTCAGCTACATATCCATATATATATCCTACTACTTTATTATTTATAAATGCTATATATATAACTGAGTTTTCATTTAATTTATTATAATAATCATTAATTATAATGTTAATTTTTAAATTTTCATCATATTTTATTTCTTCATTTATTAGTTTTGTTAATAAATCGTTACAAACACTAGCATTTTCTTGGTCATATTTTTTTATTTCTATATTCATATAAATCACAATTTAATTATAACAGACTTTTAAAAAAAAGAAAATAATTTCTTATTTTCTCTTTAGTCCTTTAAGATAACTATCTTTTTAACATTAGCTAACTTTGCAGGATCACTTGGCATCATTACATCTTCTGCTGTTATAGATACTTGTTGATTTGCTTTTAATTTATCTAATGTAGCTTCTTTATTTTCATATATTATTTTAGTTTTGTTATCTATTTCAAATTCGTATTCTATAACATTATCTTTGTCTTTTTTTTCAACTAAAATAGTATATTTATTATCTCTAGATACAACATCTTTAATTGTAGCTTCAAAAACAAGATCTTTTTCTTTGGTTACGCTTTTGTATATTCCAAATCCAACTCCTATTAAAACAATTACTACAGCAATTATTTTTAATAATAAATTATTTTTCATTTGACCTCCTTTCTTTTTTATCATTTAATAAATCTATCCCAATAATATTTTTCGGTACTTTTTAAAATGGAAAAATGTTCTTTTATTTGTGAACTTATAAAGTTTGCTTTTTTATTTATAGGTGTATTTTTTGCATAACAATCTTTTGTGTAGGTTCTAAACATTAATTCTGCAAAAATTACTGCTCTATCTTCTAAATAGTTTGTTTTTCCATATTTTGATACAAAATAAGCATTTTTTACTTCTGTGAAATTATAGACATAATCGTTACTTTCATCTCCATATATGAAGCCATCTGGGTTTACTTCATTCATGCTTTTATTTATATCGATTGGATAACCTTTAACACTAATATATGAATCTATATAATGCATTATTTCGTGATGAAGTACGTATTCAAATAATAGTGATGGTTCTATCATTATTATGATATTTGTTTTTATATGAGCATCTGTAACCCCGGATACATTACCACTTATACTTTTAACTAAATATATAGTTGCTGGCATATTAAAGTTTTTCATTTCTTTGAAAAAGCCTTCAGGATATTTGGCAAGTGCTTTATCTATTTCTATAAGATACTTATTTATTTCATTATCATCCTCGATTATTTGTCTTGTATAGCCATTCATCGAATAATAGTCCATTTCATCTTGATATGCTATTTTAATTGAATATTTGTTTTGAATTTGATTTCGATATTCATTATTTTTTTGAGCTTGAGTTTTTTCTGTTTCTTTAGGGGGTTCTTCTTGTGGTTTATCAACTTTATCTGGCTCTTTACTAGTATTTTCATTATTTTGATTATTATTCACACTATTACTATTTGTTGTTTTTTCTGTTACTACATTGTTCTTTTTGTCTACTTTTTCCCAGATAGCATAAAGAGTAGTGTCTTCTTTAAATATAGTCTCATTTGTAATTTTATTGTTGTTTTTGTCTAACCAACCTTTAAAAATATAGCCATTATATGTTGGATTTTCTGGTAATCTAAAAGTTTGATTATTGTCTAATGAGATACTATCTAATTTACTTCCACCTTTGGTATCAAATGAAATTGTTATTATTTTATTTGTTTCTTCTTTGGAAATTTCTTTTTTTATATATTTAATATTATATTTATCTAAGTCTGTTAATTTAATTATTTTATTAGTTAATGCTGTTTTAATATCAAATTTTTCTTCATTATAAATAACACTTATATATTTGCTATTACATGGTAGATAGTAAATATATGTTTCATCTTTGTAAAATTCTTCTTCATTTAAACAAGAAATATCAGAGTTATTTTTAGTTAAATCAATAATTTCAATGGTATTATTTTTTTCTTTAGGATATTCATTATTTTTATTATTTGTGTTTTTTATTAATGCACTAGTGTTAAATATCAAAGCTACTAAGATAACTAATATTATTAAAGATAATATTACTCCGATTATAACTCGTATTTTACGCTTTTTCATCTTAGCTCCAAGAATTTTATTTTACATCGCAAGTCCAAAGACCATGTTTATTGCAATATGCATATAATTTTGATCCCTTTATGTATTTAAACTTACATTCAGCAGGCTCATTTACTAATAATTTAACTTTTTCAGTTACTTTTTCATTTACTAAAGCTATCCACATAATAAAATGATCATCTTCCATGACATGATTTACTTTTACATATATTTCATCATTTATTATTTCATATGTTGGTACGTGTTTTTCAAATGACGCATCAATACTATTTGGAATTAGTTTTATGACTGGTTCCTCACAACATTTTATTTGACATTCATCACATTTGCAATCATTAATTACTTCGAATAATGCACCACATTTTAAACACTTTTTTATTATTAATTCATTTTTCATAACGTTTCTCCTTATGGGATTATTTTAACATTATTATTTAAATTAAGCAATAAATTATATAGTTATTTTCTTTATAACATAATGTTGTTTTTATTCATATATTACTTTAGAAGGAGGAATTATTTTTGAAAAAAAGAATTATAATTGGATTAATATGCGTGGTGATTTTTCTTGGAGTTTTAGGCCTTTTACTTGGTTTTAGAAAAGATAATGATAACTCTTTAACTAAAGTAAAACTCGCTGAAGTTACTCATAGTTCATTTTACAGTCCACTTTATGTTGCATTAGAAAAAGGTTATTTTAAAGAAAATGGTATAGATTTAGAACTTATTCTTACTCCTGGTGCTGATAAAGTAAGCGCTGCAGTTTTATCTGGTGATGTGGAAATAGGTTTTGCTGGTGCTGAGTCTGCAATATATGTTTATAAACAAGATGAAAGTGATTATTTAACACTTTTTGCTGGTCTTACTAAAAGAGATGGACAATTTATTGTTTCTAGAAAAGAAATTAAAGATTTTAAATTAGAAGATTTATATAATAAAGAAATTTTAGTAGGAAGAAGTACTGGTATGCCAGCTTTAAACTTCTTAAATGCCCTTAAGAAAAATAATATTGATACTAGTAAAATAAATGTTAATACATCTGTTGAGTTTTCAGCTTTATCTGGTTCATTTATTGGGGGTGTTGGTGATTTTGTTAATCTTTTTGAACCTAATGCAACAGCTTTAGTTAAACAAGGATATGGTAGTGTTGTTGCTTCTGTTGGGATGCTTTCTGGGGAAGTTCCATATACTGCTTTTTATGCACGTAAAAGTTATATAAAAGATAATGAAAATATTATCAAAAAATTTACTGATGCTATAAATAAAGGTATTAAGTATACAATGGATAATGATGCAGATGTGGTTGCTAAAGATATAATTGGACAATTTCCAGATACTAGCGTTAAAGATTTAACAGAAATGATAAAAAGATATAAAGAATATGACTGCTGGCTATCTAATCCATATATAAGTGAAGGATTATTTACTAACTTAGAGGACTTTTTAATAGATTTTGATTTACTTGATGAATATGTTCCTTATGAAGATTTAGTTAATAATTTCTATGAATAAAATACTGGAAATAAAAAATTTAAGTAAAAATTATCAAACTATTAAAGGAGAAATAAAAGCTATAGATGACATTTCTTTTGCTTTAGAAAATGAAGAAGTTTTGTGTATTGTTGGTTCAAGTGGTTGTGGTAAATCTACACTTTTAAATATTTTGGCGGGTTTAGATACTAAAACTAGTGGTGAAATAAAAATTAAAGATGGTGCTAAACTTGGCTATATGCTTCAGGAAGATGCTTTGTTCCCTTGGCTTAATATTTTAGATAATGCTTGTTTAGGACTAGATATTGAGAAGAAAAAAACTAAAGAAAATATTGAATTTGTAAAAGGATTACTTATTAAATATGGTCTTGGTGATTTTTTAGAAAAATATCCACATGAGTTATCCGGCGGTATGCGTCAGAGAGTGGCACTTATTAGAACTCTTGCTTTAAAACCAGATATTTTAATGCTTGATGAACCATTTTCGGCCTTAGACTATGTTTCAAGACTATCTGTTAGTGATGATGTTTTAAAAATTATTAAACTAGAAAAAAAATCTGTTATTATGATTACTCATGACTTAGCAGAAGCTATAAGTGTTGCAGATAGAGTCATTGTTTTATCTAAAAGACCGGCGAGAATTAAAAGTGTTTATGAAATAAATTTAACTAATAAATCTACACCAATTGAAAATAGAAAAGCAAAAGAATTTGGTTACTATTACGATTTACTTTGGAAGGATTTAGATAAAAATGTCTAATGAACAAAAGAAATTTTTAAAAAGTATTAAAAGAAGAAAATTAATTGTGGTTATATCACAAATATTAATTATTGTAGCTTTCTTTGGAATTTGGGAATACTTAGCAAATAAAAACATTATAAATAGTTTTGTCTTTTCAAAGCCTAGTAAGATTGTAAACACAATTATTAATCTGGCAGTGCAAAATAATTTGTTCAATCATATCTTTGTTACGTTGGAAGAAGTTTTAATTGCATTTGTACTTGGTACTTTACTAGGGTTTATAATTGCTGTTATTCTTTATGAAGTTCCACTACTTTCTAGCATTCTTGACCCGTTTTTAACTATGATTAATTCACTTCCTAAAGTTGCACTTGGACCACTCATTATAATAATTGCTGGTGCTAATATGAAAAGTGTTATTGTTATGGCCCTGCTTATTAATTTAATTATTAGTATTATTACAATATATAATGGATTTATGAATACTGATAAAGTAAAACTTAAATTAATTAAGTCATTTGGTGCAACTAGAAGACAAATACTTTTTAAACTTGTGGTGCCTTGTTCGTATAATACGATTATTTCTAGTATGAAATTGTGCATATCCATGAGCCTTATAGGTGTAATCATGGGAGAATTTCTTGTAAGTCGTGCTGGTATTGGTTATCTAATCATTTATGGAACACAAGTATTTAATTTAAGTCTTGTTATGGCTGGTATCTTAATTCTTTTAATTATTTCTTTCTTGCTATATAAAATTATTACTTTAATTGAAAAAAAGCTTATTAAAGAATTCTAGTGATAGAGTTCTTTAATATTTTTAAAGTTTGTGTAAAGAAAAATAATTTATATTAATACTTACTTGTTTTGATTATATTATTTTGCTATAATCGATGAGCACCCATAAAAAAGGAGGATACATACATGGAGGTTTTATCTTTAATTTTCTTTGTTTTAGTTGGAGTTTTATCTATAATTATGATTTTTTTACTTAGTGAAAATAGTAGTAAAGAACATACAAAATATCATGGTGAAGATATATACTTTGATACTAATTTAGAAAAGCATAGAAAAATAATTAAATTACAAAAAAAGATGATATTAAAGAAAAAAGTTAATTTATATTTAAAAAAGAAATTTAGAAAGTGGGAAAATGTTAATGATTAAAATAGTTGTTATTATGATTATAATTATAAGTTTAGTAATAATATATTCTATTTGTAAAAATGAAAATAATGATGTTAATTATGATAAATGGTGTAATATGTTAAATGATGAAACTAAAAATAACATTGATATTATTAAAGAAAATGAGAAGAAAATTAAAAAATTAAATAAACAATTAAAAAATATTAAAAATAAGTAATCTGTGATAAAATATAGTTGAAGTGATTTTATGAAGATAGATTTAAATTATAATGATATTGATTTTAAAGAAAAAATTATTAATTTACCTAAAGAAGTTAAGGAAGTTAATATTTATGGAGATAATATAGATACTCATTTATTTTGTGATATTTTGGAAGATGTTAAAGAAAATGTTATAATAAATAGTAAATATTATGATGAAATTAAAAGAGAGTTTAAAAAAAGAAAAACATTTCAAGGATTTAATAGAAGTATATTAAATATGGTTAAGAAAATATGTAATGAAAATATTAATAAAAATGATATAGTGGTAGATATGACTGTTGGTAATGGTCATGATACATTATTTTTAGCTGGTATTTCTAAGAAGGTTTTTGGTTTTGATATTCAAAGTATTGCTGTAGATAATACTATAAAATTACTTGATAAAAATAATGTTTATAACTATGAATTATTTTGCGTTAGTCACGATAAGATTAATGAAGTTTTATGGGAATATAAACATAATATTAAGTTGATTTTATTTAATTTAGGTTATCTTCCTTGTGGAGATAAATCTATTACTACGAATCATGAAAGTACTTTAAAAGCTGTTATAAATAGTTTAGATATGTTAGATAATAATGGACTTATTTTAATAGTTTTTTATCCACATCCAGAAGGAAAATTAGAAGCACAAGTTGTTTTGGATTATTTGAAACAAAATAATATAGGCTATAAAATATATAAAAATACACCAAATGAGGATGCTCCTTATTTGGTGGTTATAAATAGATGAGTTATTAAAATAAAGTTCGCATGTTGCGAGCTTTATTTTATTTACTTAGTTTATAAACAAATAATGTATTATCAGCATTATTTGATGCAAAGCCATTATAAGATTTTGATAAGTTTACTAAGTTTTCTAATTTGTTACCATAAGTAACTATTTTATTTGTATAATTTGCTAAAGTTTTAATACCTTGAGCATTTAATTCTGAAGTACCTTGTGATACTTTTATTGCTCCGTCATTTAGTGAAGCTATACCAGTATTAATTTGAGAAGATGCCTTAGATAGTTTTGTAAGTCCAATACTTACTTCATTTAAACTAGCATTTAAGTATTCAACTTTTGCTTTCATTTCTTTTACTTCTTCAAGTTTAGTTGTTAATGTATCCATTAATTTACTAAAATCTTCAAGATTAGTTATCATTTCTTTAACTGCTTCATTATTTGATGTAAGAAGTAATTTTAATTCATAAGTTGATTTTGCAGTTTTTAATACTTCTATTTGTTCTGCTGAAATTCCCATTTCAGTAAGTCTAGCTTTCATTTCATCTTCCGTTTCAGTAGCTTTCATTTGATATCCTTTATAAGCTGCTTCAACTTCTGGTTTTGTTAATTTTTCAATTGTATTTTCGTTGGCTGCTTTCAAAACTTTTAGGTTAGCAAGTGAACCAGCAATATCTTTGTCTTCCATCATTGCTTTGGCACTATTTAAAGTTTCAAACATTTCATCAACACCATCTACAAGTTTAGTTGTTCCATTTGCAATTTGTGCTAAAGCATTTGATGCAGTTGCTAGTTTTTCATTAAATACACTTGAATTTGTAAGTAAGCTACTTGTACCATCAGATAATTTTTTAGCTCCCTCTTCTAGAGCATCCATACTAGAACTTAAAGTATTCATTGATGATGATAATTCATCTAATTTATCGAAAATTCCTAAGTCAAGTTCTGATAAAATTTTAGGAGATGCTACCATATAGATATCATTTATTTCAAAATCTGTTGTTTCATAGATAATCGTTACTTTATTTAAATTTTTAAATTCATTTATATCTGTGTATTCATATAATCCTGGAGCACTTATCGCAAGTAGCATACTATGTGTTCCAGTATCTGTTACTTTACCATTTGTAACTATGATATTTTTATTTGTATCACTATCCATCATTGTGCCTAAAGCAACAACATATGGTGTAAATGTATTGTTGGTACGAAGTAAAGAATTGTTAATTAGTGATATTTCTATTTTTACTTTACCACTTTTGCCTATTATGTCTTCTGCTTTGGCTTCTTTACCATCTAAATAATATTTTGTAACAATATTAATAGGTTGTGATTCCTTAGTATTTCCTGTGTAAAAAATATCTTTTCCTTTAGCATACCATGTAACATGTGTATCATCTTGTGTAAAGTTTTCACTTCCGTTTACATTTAAAATGTTTGTAAGTAGTGAATTGTCAGAAACATCTCCTTCTTTTGTGTTTTCGATGTGATTACTTACTGTTGTTTTTTTAACATTACCTGAGTAATCCATATTTGTATAAATGGTTTCTGTTTTAGCTGCACTAGCACTAAATGGAATTAATGATAATGCCACGATTGTAAAGGCTGCAGCTACAGTTTTCATTTTTTTCATATTTTTTCCTTCTTTCTTATTTTTTATGATAAATTTGTCACATACCATTAATAGTGATGGCAATATAAGAATAACAACTAACATTGATATGATTGCACCTCGTGATAGAAGTTCACATATACTACCTATCATGTCTATTTTTGTATATGCTGCAACTCCGAAGGTAGCAGCAAAGAAACATAATGCTGATGTTATAATTGATGGAACTGTCAAACTTAATGTTTTAAGCATTGCTTCTTTTTTATCCTTGATAGATGCTCTTTCTTCCATATATTTTGTTGACATTAAAATTGCATAGTCGATTGTTGCTCCGAGTTGGATGGTACCAACGACGATTGATGCTATAAATGGAAGTGTTGTGTTTGTATAGAATGCTACAGACATATTACAGAATATAGCAAATTCTATGGTAAGTATTAAAATTATTGGTAAATTTATTTGTTTTAAAACTAATACCATAATTATAAATATTACAATAATTGATGTGTAGTTAACCATTCTAAAGTCATGGTCAGCGATGGTTACTAAGTCATTCATTAATGGTCCTTCACCAGCGATGATACTATTTTTATCATAAGATTTAACTAAGCTATCAATTTCTTTAATTTGACTTGCAAGTTCATCGGATGCTATTTCATATGTTGAGTTTACAATAATAAGTTGATATTGGTCATTATCCATCATTTTACTTAAGTCACTTGGTAGTAACATTGCAACTGCGGGGTCCATAAGTGTAGATGGAGCAAGAACTAAGTCAATGCCTTCGATATTTTCTAGTTTATTTACAATTTCTTTGACATCATTTGTCTTAACATTTTTGTCAATTAATATTATTTCTGGAGAAACAATATTGAATTTGTCTGCTAACTTTGAATTTGCAACATTGAATGCTAAATCTTTCGGAAGTGACTCATCTAGTTTGTAGTAAACATCGTAATTGTTATTTCCGTAAAAAGCTGGCACTAATAAAATTAAGAATGCTGCGATAATGCCTTTGTAATGTTTTGTTGAAAACTCTTGTAATTTTTTGAATTCTGGAAGTAGTACTTTGTGTTTTGTTTTATCTATTAGTTTATCACCAACCATAAGTAAAGCTGGGAATAAAGTAAGAACACAAACTAAGCCCCATAGAACACCTTTAGCCATAACAATACCGATATCAGTACCAAGTGTTAAGTCCATTGTACATAATGCTAGGAAACCAGCGAATGTTGTAAGAGATGAACCAAGTACTGATTGGAATGTTGCTACGATTGCACTAGCCATTGCTTCTGTTTTTGGCATCTTTGGATTATCCAATTTTGCTTGTTCATATTTATGATATAAGAATATGGAGAAGTCCATTGTAACCCCAAGTTGAAGAACTGCTGTTATTGCTTGGGTAATGTAGGAAATTTGTCCTAGGAAAATATTTGACCCCATGTTGTAAATAATAGCAAAACCAATATTTCCAAGTAAGAAGAATGGTATAACATAAGAGTCTGTTGCTATAAATAATACTGCTAAACATAGGATAACTGCAATTGTTACGTAAGCAAATATTTCTTTATTTGATAAATCCATTGTATCAATTACCATACTTGTCATACTACTTACTTTAGTAGCATCACCGACAACTTCACGAAGGGTTCTTACGGCTTCGATTGTTACATCTTCACTAGCCCCACCATCAAATGTCACCATAATAATTGTTTCATTGTCTTTATTTAGTTTTTCTACGACTTGTGTTGGTAACATATCTACAGGAATAATTGTATCTGTTACATCAGCAATACTAAGTACAGCATTTACTCCTTCAATTTTTTTGATATCTTTTTCTAAGTCTAATATTTTTTTATTATTAGAACTATCTACCATAACAAAGGCATATGCCCCAAGGCCAAAATCATCTGTTAAAATGTTTTCACCTTTTATGGTATCTACTGAATCTGGAAGATAAACTAAGATATCATAGTTAATCCTCGTGTTTACATACCCATAGATGGCTGGTACTAATAATAGAAAACTTATTACTAGTATAAGTGCACTATGTGTTGCTATAAACTTCGCAAATTTTTTCATAATTTTCTCACCACGCTATATATACTATGATAAAAATTTGCATTTTTCAAAAGCAAAACTTTTTATTGGTAGGTTATCCGACATAATGTAGGTTATTGTATATTATTTATACCTACATTCGTTGTTTATGTTTACAATTGATGTTTTTGCTGTATAATGTAGGTAGGTGAAGAATAATGGCAAAAAAAGTTGATTTAAGAATAATTAAAACAAAAAAGAACCTTTATGAAGGTTTACTTACTCTTATGAAAGAAAGAACTTTTGAAGAAATAAAAGTATCTGATATATGTAGTGCAGTTTTAACTAATAGGTCTACGTTTTATGATCATTTTTCTGATAAGTATGAACTTTTAGATTCTTTAATCAATGATTTGGAAGAAGATTTAGTTTCTAAACTTGAAGAAAATGAAAATTATAATAATGCTAAAGAATATTATATGCAAATGATAGAAATATTTTTTGACCATATAAGTAGTAATATTAATGTGTATTCTTCAGTTCTTAAGAAAAATAATAATAGTATTGTTATGGATATGGCAAATGATGCTATTTATAGAGATGTAGAAAATCATATTAGAAAAAGTAATAAAATATTAAATACAGAAATACCTGTGGAAATTATTTCTAAATTTTATGTTAGTGCTGTTATTAATGTGTGTTTAGAATATATAAAGTTTCCAAATAAATATGAAAAAGAGGATATCCTTAAATATTTAGATACCCTACTTCCTGATAAAATATATTAATTAAATAAGTTTTCATCCATAAGTGGTATAATGTCGATTCCTGGTGTTTCATATGGATGATTTTTTTTGATTATTTCTAGTACTTTTTTAACATTTTCTATATTACATATTATTTCTAGCTTTATTTCATTTACTATTTCTAGTTTATTTTTCGTACCTTTGCTTGGGTTTGCTTTATCATTTGGTTTAAATGTACCAATTACTTTAGTTGATACTGAACATTCTGTGTAATTACCTATTTTACCCGCACCAGTTTCACAAATTAAACTTTCTTAAGCTGTCTGCATTTTCAGGTGGTACCATAACTGCAATTTTAACTTTGTTTATTTCTAGTTTCATTTTTATCACCATTTTTATTATGTTTTTTCTTGATATTTTTATTCTTACCACTTAAAAGTGCTAAATACCCATTAAATGAACCAATATCTTTTTTAAAGGCAACAATTTTATCTGCTCTTGACATTATTCTTCCTTCAATAAAGAATGATTTTCTTAATGAATAATGTCCTATTTTACCAATATCTGTTGATAATTTAATCATATCTTTATATTTTTTTGGTAATTGTTCATATTTTTCTTTATTATTTAATTCCATGTCAGTTCCATCAATTCTTCTAACTGCTAAAGGAAACATATGATGAATAACTCCATCAATAATAATCATAGCTCTTTCTTTACTTTTAAAGTATTCTGGATACCAAGTAATAGCATTAGTTATAGCTTCAATCGGATGAACAAAACCATGTTTATTACGCATTATTTTCTTTACACCAATATTTTGCCAAGGAAGTTCATATAAATCATGAAACATAGCTATAACTACAGCATTTTCTATATTTATATTTTTCATATTTTGACTATTTCTTTTTAATTTAGTTGCAAGTTTATAAGTCACGATTGCATCACAAAGTATATGATCTCCGAGTGATTTTATATCATGATGAAAATAAGGATCACTACACCTTTTGGAAAATTCTTTATGAGTTGCAATCGGTTCAATTATTCGCCATAATTTTTTGGTATCATAATTTGATAATTTATAATATTTAGCAAATTCTTTGTATTTAATATAGACTTTATCCTCTTTCATTATTTTTTCTCCGCATTAATATTATAGTATAAAATACTATTCTATACAACTTTTTTAGGCATTATTATTAATTATGCGTTTTTATTTTACATACTATTATACTAAGGAGTTGTAAAGTCATGAATAATATGGAAAAGCTTTAAAGAAAGTTAAGTGTGCAAAATTAGATGGACCAACTGGACCTGCCGGTCCTACTACTGTTAATGTAGGAAATACTTATATTATTAATTCTAATGAAAATGCTAAAGTTCAAAATAGTGGAACTAATGACAATGTAATACTTGATTTTTATATACCTAAAGGAAATGATGGAATTGAAGTTAAAATAATGGAAGATATTCCAATAAGTAGAAAAGAAATAGATAATAAGAATATTGTTACTTTAAATAATAATAAGATTAAATTTAATAAAGCTGGGCATTATAAAATATCTTTTAAAGTAAATGCTTATGTAAAAAAAGATAATGTATTTGATCCTTCGAAAGATTTTGTTGCTATAGGTTTTAAAACTAATGATAGCGATAATATATATGTGGGTGCAAGTAATTTTATAAGTGATGAAATGCCTAAAGAAATAAGTGCTGATGGGATTGTAGCAGTTGTTGATCCAAGTATTTTGTATAGTTTAGTTAATCTTGGTAAAAAAAGTATTTATTTAAAAACTCCGGATTTAAATAATATAAATAGTAATTCTTATTTTGTTAATTCACCAGTTAGTATTTTATTTGAATATATAGGAATATAGAAAGGGGTTGGTCTGTATTAAAATATGTGTTTATGCAATATGTAAAAATGAAGAAAAGTTTGTTGATAGATGGTATGAATCTATCAAGGATGCTGATGGAATATTTGTTTTAGATACTGGTTCAAGTGATGATTCTGCAAAAAAACTAAAGAAACATGGAATATCCGTTAAAGAAATGGAAATTAAACCATGGAGGTTTGATGTTGCTCGAAATGAAGCATTAAAAATGATACCCGAAGACTTTGATATTTGCATTTCTTTAGATTTAGATGAGATAATGCTCGATGGCTGGAAAGAAAATATTTTAAAAGCTTGGAAAAATGATACTGATAGACTTAGATATGTTTATAACTGGTATATTGAAGATGGAATTCCAAAAGTTACATATTATGCTGATAAAATACATAAAAGAAGTGGCTGTAAATGGGTTAATCCTGTACACGAGGTACTAGAATTTGACCATTCTGAAAAACAAGTCTTTACTGATGATGTTATTGTAAATCATTATCCAGATAGAGAAAAATCGCGCTCTAATTATTTGCCACTTTTAGAGCTTGCTGTGAAGGAAAAACCAGATAATGATAGAAATATGCATTATTTAGGTAGAGAGTATATGTATTATGGAAGATGGAATGATGCTATTGATACTCTTATTAAACATTTAAAGATGAAAAATGCTACTTGGAAAGATGAGAGATGTGCATCTATGAGGTTTATTGCTAGATGTTATAAAGCTTTAAACAGATATGATGAATCACTCATGTGGCTTATAAAAGCTATAAATGAAGCTCCATATTTAAGAGACCCATATACTGAAACTGCTATTTTGTATTATATTTTAGAAGATTATGAAAATGTTTGTAAATATGGTAATAAAGCTTTGGAAATTAAGTATAATCCTAAAACATATATGAATGAAGTATTTAGTTATGATGAAACATTAAATGATTTATTATCTATTTCATACTTTTATTTAGATGATTATGAAAATGCTATTAAAAATGCTAAAGAGGCTTTAAAAATAAATCCTAATAATGAAAGAATTAAAAAGAATCTAAAGGTATTTAAAGATGAAAAAAAATTCGAAGATTAAACTTCGAATTTTTAATTACATTTTACTAACTTGGAAGACTTCAACATCAACATTTGTTTCTTGACCAAATAAGTCAATTATAATATTTAATCTATTATTTTCAAGGTCAATGTTATCAACTTTACCAGTCATACCACTGAATGGTCCATCAACAATATTAACTGTGTCTCCGACTTTAAGTTCAGATTCAACATCTACTCTACTCATACCCATGTTAGCTAAAATTCTATCAATTTCTTGAGGAAGTAATGGAGTTGGTTTTGCTCCTTTTCCACTTGAACCAATGAATCCTGTAACACCTGGAGTATTTCTTACAATGTACCATGCTTCATCAGTCATTATCATTTCAACTAAAACATATCCTGGGAACATTTTTTTTACTTTTTCTTTTTTTACTCCGTCTTTTACTTCAACTTCTGTTGTTTCGGGAACAATTACACGGAAAATGTAATCTTGCATACCCATTGATTCTGTTCTTGCTTCTAATTTTTCTTTTACTTTATTTTCATGTCCTGAATAAGTATTTACTACGTACCAAAGTTTTTCCATTATGCAAACCATCCTTTAACTACTGATAATATTAAGTTAAGTGCCATAAATAATGCACATAAGATTATACAAAATACAATCGTTGAAATTGTGTATTTTAATACATCTTTAGCTGTTGGCCATTTAACTAATTTAAGTTCTTTGCCAACTTTTTTGAAATAACTTTCTTTAGGACCTTTCTTACTTGTTTTAATATTTTTCTTTTTGGTGTCTTTAGTAACTTTTGTTACTTTTTTTGTTTCTTTAGCTTCTTTTGCCATAGTTTTAAAAACCTCCATTTAAAAAAACACTTTCGTGTTCATTTATAATATAGCATAAATAAAAGGTAATTGCAAGCTTTAATCAAGTATTTTTTGTAATTCTGGTATTAATTTTTTTCTTATATTTTGAACTTTTTTATATATTTGCTTATAACTTTGCATTAATGTAAATGCTATATCTTTATAGCTTAAGCCATCTAGTAATAATGAAAATATTGCTAGTTCATTGTTATTTAGCTTGTTCAATATTATTTCATTTAGATTTTTTTGACTTTCACTTGCACAGATAGCTTCTAATGGATCTAGTGAATTACTTGAAATATAACTTGCGGTATTATCAAAATTTATATTGGAAACTTCAATATTTTTTTTATTATATCTAATTGCATTAATAATTGTCTTTTTTACTTTTCTATCTATAATTAAGCTTATGTAAGTATTTAATGAGGCTTTATATAATGAGTTATATGTATCTAGCGCTTCATTTATTAACTCATGACAACTTAATGTTAGTTCATCAAAATTGATATTTAATTTTCTTAAAAAGGGATAATACTTATTAATTATTCTTTTTGTTACTATATTGTATTTTTGATTTAATATATCTAAGGCTTCTTCATTGTTTTCACGGTATAGCATTATTAGTTCAGAATCACTAATATCAAACATTTTCACCCATGTGGTAGATAAGAATGCTTGCGGCGACGGATGCATTTAAGCTCTCTACATTTTTATTCATTGGGATGCTTACTAGCACATCACTATTTTCTTTAACTAGTCTACTTACTCCAGCTCCTTCATTACCAATTACTAATGCTCTTTTTGTGCTATAATCTACTTTCCTAAAGTCTTCGCCTTCCATTGATGCCGCATAGACAAAGAAACCATCTTTTTGTAAAGATTTTATTGTGGCTACTAAGTTATTAACCATGATTATCTTTACATAATTTATTGTACCTACACTTGTTTTAACAACAACATCTGTTACTCCGACACTTCTATCTTTTGGGATGATTATTGATTTTATTCCTACTGCTGCACAAGTTCTGATGATTGCTCCAAAGTTATGCGGGTCTTCTAAGTGATCAAGTATTAAAACAAGATTTCCTTCAATATCTTTTAAACTATAATAATCATAATCAAAAGCATCTATTACTACTCCTTGGTGATTATATTCACACATTTTGTTTAATAAGTGGTTATCAACAAACTCATATTTTATTTTGTTTTCACTGCAATACTTACAAACTTCTTTACGTGATGTGAATACTTTTTTGATTTTTTTCTTGTCTAGTTCCTTTAAAACATTCATTCCATATACACGCATTTTTATGCCTCCTTTTTCTGATAAGTTCATTATAACATATCGTATACTTTTTGTATATATAAAATTTATTATTTATTTAAAATAATTTTATTTCATAATAAAACCCCGATGTTACGGGGATTGTTTCTAAATGGTGCTGGAAATGGGACTTGAACCTATGACCTATGCGTTACGAGGGCATTGCTCTACCAACTGAGCTATTCCAGCAACTAATACTAGTATACCACAAATCTTAAAAATAACAACTTTTATTTTGAAAGTTTACGTGTTAAAATACTATCAGGTGGTTATATGTTTAAAAATACATTAGATAATAAAAGATATCATACTTTGAACTACTTTTTTAAGAAAAAGTTTGGGCAAAAAGTTTTTAAAGTACCTTTAGATATAAATAGTATATGTCCGAATCAAGCAAGTGGTGGTTGTATATATTGTTCTAATAAGTCTGTTGCTAGTATTAGTGATAATAGTTTAGATATTTTAGAGCAATTTGAAAATGGAAGAAAAATTATGGAACAAAAATGGCCAGATAGTTTGTATATTCCTTATTTTCAATCTGGCACAAATACTTATAATGATAAAAATTTAGTTAAAGGTTATGTTGATAAACTTCTTATGATACCTAAAGTTGTGGGAATTGATATTGCAACTAGGCCAGATTGTTTATCAGATGAATGGTTAGATTATTTGGAAGAGTTAAATAAAAAAACATTTTTAATCGTGGAACTTGGACTTCAAAGTAGTAATGATAATACTTTAAGATTTATAAATCGTGGACATAACAGTAAAATATTTAAAGACGCTGCCCAAAAATTACATGCAAGAAATATTTTTGTGGTTGCTCACATTATAAATGGACTTCCTTATGAAACTAAGGAAGATATGATTAATACCATTAAATTTGTTAATGATTGCAAGGTTGATGGCATTAAAATACATATGCTTTATATAGCAAAAAATACTCCGCTGGCTAGTTTATATGAAAAAAACAAATTTCATATTTTAACTAGAGAGGAGTACATTGATATTGTTTGCTCTCAACTTAGGCTTTTAAATGAAGATGTTGTGGTGATGAGGATTACTGGGGATCCTATTTTAAATGAATTGGTGGCACCAGAATGGCTTGTAAAGAAATTTATGGTTTTAAATGGAATTGACCAAGAGATGGCTAAAAGAAATATTTATCAAGGGGACTTGCTTTAGTCTTCTTTTTTTAATATTTCGTAAAAGTTATCCACTATTTTTTCTATTACTTCTTCTTTGTTTTCTTTTCTAGATGTTTTTGTTACTTTTAGAAAGTCATTGTAATTAATATCCTTATCTTTATTATAGATACTAAAGTAAACTATATTGTCATCACCAGATAAGTTATGTACATCTACCCTATTTAGTTTACCAGTTATACCTATGGCATAATTTGAATTGGTAAACTGTGATATTTTCTTAGACATTTCTATAGCTGTTGCCATGCTATAAACTGAGTATTCATCTATTGTTTCTTTAGGTACACCCATTTTGATTTTAAATTCATTTGAATATGTTACTGCGCTAAATTTTAGTATTTCACTTGCACCAGGTATGTTGGTTATGGCATTTGCTAGACCTCCGCCGGTACAAGATTCCATTGTTGATATTGTCTTATTTTGTTTTGTTAATATTTCTACAATTTTCTCTAATTTCATAATTATCTATCTATGCTCACTAGTTCGTATTCTGTTGTTCCTAAGCCCAGTTTTTCTGCTTCATTAACGGTATGAATTGCGTGTTTATCAAGCATTCGCTTCTTTAGTGAGTTTGCTCCTTCTTCTGTTAAATTCATTATAGTATCATAACAACATTTATCTATAGCAACTGGGTCTAGAGATGCAAATATACCAATATCAGCAATTTCTGGGGCTTTTGGATTGTTATCACAATCACAATCTATGGAAATATTGTTAGCAACGTTTATATAGACTATATTTTCTGGTTTTAAATAATCCACGACAGATTTATCCGCTTCAGCCATACTTTCTAAAAAATCATCTTGTTTAGTTTCTAATTTAGAGCATTCATCTGGTACAGTTGTCTTTCCTGCTGAATGAATCCATGCTTTACCATTTTTTGAAGCAACTCCGATTGACATATTTTTTAAAGCTCCGCCGAAGCCACCCATTATATGGCCTTTAAAGTGTGATAGCATTAACATTGAATCATAATTTTTAATATGACTTCCGACATAGTTTATGCCATTTAAGTGCTTTCCACCATTTATAGGAATTTCAATTTCACCATCTTCGTCCATAATATCACACGGAGCAATATCGTAAAAACCATGGTCTTTGATAACTTTCCAGTGATCACTTGGATTCATTCTTTTTCCAGCATAAGCAGTGCAACATTCTACGATTGTACCATTTAATTTACTTACTAAATCTTTAATTAGGTTGGGATTTAAAAAGTTATGTCCGCCAGGTTCTCCGGTAGAAATTTTAACTGCAACTTTTCCTTTTAATTCATGATTTAAACTTTCATAAATTTTAACTAAGCTTTCACTTGTTATTTCTTTTGTAAAATATACTTTAGTTTTCATTGTATCAATCCTTTCATGTATTTATGATAATACAATTTTGAATTGTTGTCTAGATAACTTTACAAAATATTAATACTAATATATAATGACTAAGTCAGGGGCATCTATTGATAGATGGAGGTAAAATGATAAATTTTTTTAAATTTATTGTTTATATAATCTTGGAATTCTTTGATTATAGAAAAAAATAAGAAGTAAAAACAGTTTCCAATATAGGAAACTGTTATATTTATTAATCAAATATGGCTCTTTGTTAATGATATGATAAGAATGTACAAAAAGAGAAATATTATTTGTTCTTTTTTTGTATTTTTGATATACCTGAATTATCTCATAATAAGTAAGGAGTTGATATAAGTTAATTGCTCTCTTCAGGGGGTGATTAGGTTCATATTGTCAATATTTATAAAATATATAAAACCATTTATTTATAATGGTTTATGAACATATTAGTTTATTTAAGTTTATTCAAATTTATATGTTTTTAGGTACTTTAAGCACCTAATTACGTACCTAAAATTTTTCATTTTTATTATTCTTTTCTACTAACTTTTCCAATCTATCTTTAAATTCTTCAACATTTTTGTTTGAGTCTTTAATGCTTATTTCTTCATCATTTTCCATAAATTCTTTTAATATTATAAATGCTTCTTTTTCTAAATCTGTACCATTACTATTAATATATTCTTCAACCATATTCAATGATTTTTGTATTTCTTTATCAGCAGAATCAAATCGTTTAATTGCCTCTGGATCTTTCATAAATAAATCATATAAATTACTACCATTAAATAATTGATCAAACAATTCTAATGATCTTTCATTATCCTTTTTAAATACCTCATTTAATCTATTTTCATTTTCTGGTATTCTTAGTTTCAATTCATCAACTTTATTTGACAATTTATCTATTGAATACTTTATTTGTGGCTTATTTAAAACAATTTCTTTTATTTTTGTTTTATCAATTTGATTATAAACTTCACTAAAAATGTCATTAATAATAAATCTTAAATTTTCTAATATTTCAAAGTCTATGTATGCTGCAAATAAAATATTATTATCTTCATCATCTTTTAACGAATGATTTACTTGGTGTCTTATGGTCTCAATTATTTTAAATAAAGTTGCCTTATAATTTTCCTTTTTAAAATATTTATTATCATTTGCAATAAATTCTTGATTGATCATCTTTTCAAATTCTTCATATTTTTTTGTATTAATAAAATACTCTTTAGAATCTTGTATAGCTTTAATTAAGTTATATATTGATGCACAGTACATTCTATATATTCTATCTTTATCTGTAAATGTATCAATAAAGTTTTCTTTGTTTTCAAAATCAAGATAAACTTTAGATAATGTGTTAGACATTGCAACAAATTCTTGTACATTTAATATTTTGCCTATTTGCTTATCAGTATATTTCATCATATCACCTTCAATAATCTTCTATTATACTGCAAAAAAAGAAGAATTAATCTTCTATTTTTAATTGGCCATTGATAAATAGCGGTAATAAAGTATCTCTTAAATCAACTAGTTTATTATTTTGTATTTTACATTTATATATTAAATCATAAAATTTTGATACTTTATCCTCATATTTTTTATATAAATTATTATCAGGGTATAACACCGAAATATTTTCAATTAATGAATTATTTAGAATTGGCATTGTAGAACCAGAGCTCTTCATAATCCAATAATTTGATTTTGACAAATGTAATAATATTTGAAATAGAGAATATTTACCTATTTTTTTTTCATCTGGAGTTATTTTTGCTAAACGGCTTACTAATATACCCTTTTCGAAATCTGAGTTAACTATTCCTAACAAACCAAGTGTTCCAGTTTTAGATATTACTATATCACCATTTCTAACTGTGCTTCTTTTAATCTCTTGATACTTTTTTTCATTAATAAAGTGTTTAAAATTTGTTGTTATAAAAGAATTGTCTAATTGTTCCATTTCATATATTGGAATGTTACCAGATTTATCATATTCACTTATTTTTAATTGTGTTCCAAATGGGCCATCTACAATAGCATATTTATCATCTGAAACCAAGTCTTTTAGTTTTTTTATTTTCCAATTTTTAGGTATTTCTTGAGATAAAGACTCGTCCCATTCCATAATGCCATTACTACTTTTATATGGCTTATTATTTTCATTTGGAAAATCAAACTGAAGAAACCATCTATCATACAAATCAGAAATAATACTTTCTGATTTTTTTATGATTAGATTATTGTTATCTATTATTTCATTTATTTGATCTAATAGTCTTCCAGATTTTTCTTGTTGATATTTATCAGGAATCCAAACATAACAGTCTTTAATCTTTTCAGGTGAAGTATGTCTAATTTTTGTTTGCTGAGCAGCTGCTCCTAATTGTTTTTTTACCATCGGAGAAGAAATTAAATAATAAGCATATGAATTATCTAATGGTTCTTTTGTTTTTATTAAACCTATATCTCCACTTTGAATGTACAAATCTGATTCAGGAATTCTAGCAGTCTCTCCTAACAAGCCTGACACTTGTTCCGTTAAAGGAGTAATAATATCATCCTTTTTTAATATAAATTCTGAGCTTACTTTTCCAGTAAAAAATATATCCTTTTTTGAAGTGTTTTCTTTGAATCCACCATTTGGATAATTAAAATTTCCTAAAGTTAATCTTATATACTTGCCAGTTTCGGCGTAATGCTTACCAGGCAAACTAGTTCCCCTTTTTACATCAAGTATTTCACCTAATTTAACTTTCTTCATATAAAAGATCCTTTATAGTATTGTTTACTTCCGTTATTAATTTATTATTTGCAGATAGTAATTCATTAATATCTTTATTTAGTTCCTCAACCCGACTATTAAACTCTTCTTTGGTAAGCTCAGAAAATTCTAATTTAACTTCAAAATATTGACCTGCTGAGAATGAATAATTCTTTTCTTTTATATCATCTATTGACACTAAAACAGAAAAATCTTCTTCTTCTATCGAATCGATAAAATTTGATTCTATCTTTAAAATTTCTTTTTTTGATAAAATCGTTCTTTGATTTTTGCCATCTTTAATTTTTTCTCCCAAATTAGATGCATCCATCAAAAATACTCTATCAGATTTAATTGATTTATCTATGAATACTATCGAAACATTTGTCCCAGTAGTTGCAAAAATATTAGAAGGCATCGAAATTACACCTCTTAAATATTTATTATTTATCATATATTCTCTTAATCGCTTTTCGATACCAGATTGAGCTGTTAAAAAACCTGTGGGAACAACAATTGCAGCTTTTCCTATATCTTTTAATGAATATAATATATGTTGAATAAATAATAAATATATAGCCATAGAATCCTTTTTTGTGTTTGGAATATTTGGGACTCCAGCAAAGAATCTGTCAGAATATTTATCATCCTCTAATTTATCACGGTAATCACTAAAATCTGTTTTAAATGGAGGATTACTTACAATGTAATCAAATTGTGCTAATTTATTTTCTTCTTTATTCAAATGGGTAGGATTTAATAAAGTATTTCCATGTACAACATTATCTAATGAATGAACTAAATTATTTAATATAAGATTTAATCTTAGAAATTCATTTGATTTTTGTGAAATATCTTGTGTATACAAAGTACAATCTGATTCGCCTATTTCATGGGCTAATGCCAATAATAGTGTTCCAGATCCTGCAGCTGGATCATATATCGATACATTTCTTACTTTTTCAGTATCTGGCACTAATATTTTAGCAATAATTCTAGCGATAGAGTTAGGTGTATAGTATTCTGCATACTTACCAAAATCTTTATTATAATCTTTAATTAAATATTCAAATATTGTAGCAAAGAAATCATATTTTTCTTCAAACACTTCATCAAACGAAAATTCAACTAGTTTATCAATTATTGCTTTAGCAAAATCATTCTTCTTATTAGATTCAATTATATATTGAGAAATAGGGCTGAACAATTTTATTTTTTCTTTACTTCCTGTTCTAACTGAGAATATATCTATATTATCATTAGAAATACCATCTAAAGCATTATCAAATAATTCATAAAACTTTGGGGTTGTGGAGTTCTTATTATTAAATAAATAACTTACTAAAAATTCTTTTCTAACAAATGCTACATTGGCTCCTAAACCATATCTATATTTAGACATTTCTGCAGGAGTAAGTTTCATTATTTCTTCCTCAACCTCTTTAGTTGTAGAAGTCTTAGATAAATTCTTATCTATTCTTTTAAATTCATACAAGAATTTATCATTTAAATATTTATAAAGGAATGAATCAGCAATAATCTTATATTCATTTCCTGTGTTAGATAATCCATATTCACCACATACTGCTTTTAGATCATCTATCATTCTCTCTGTTTTTACTATTAGTTGTCTTTCTTTATCCATTATTGCTAACCTTCCTTTCAAATTCATACATTGTTACTATCATATCAACAAAGAAATCTATTTCATCAATAATCTTTGTTTCTTCATTTGACGTAATATATACACATCTTCCAACTTCACTCTTAAAGAATTCAACATTATCTAAAATATCATTTCTTCGTAAAATCATATCATCCACTTGATTTTTGATTTCCAAAAGTATTTCTACTAATTTAGAATCACTAAAATCTGATATTTTGTCTTTAACTCTTTTGTAAATTTTTACATATTTTTCATCACCAAGTAATTTATTAAGAAGCATACCATTTTTTATATTTAATTGCTCAATATTCTTTTCTATCTCAGTTAACTTTTTCATATTTTCATTGATATCTTCAATTGTTAATTCTTCAATATTTTTCATCTTAAATAAATTGTTAAATTCATTAGCTAATGAAGAATAATATTTATCATCTTTATCAATATTATCAATAAATTTTCTTCTTACTTCTTCTATCTTATCTAAATATTTGTCAGATATAACAAGTTCACCTTCATTTATTTTATTAAATTTAATATCTAAATTTTCAAATACGGTATTTAATGGATTAGATCCGTCATTACTATTAATGTCTTCTGATAAATTAAGAATATCTAATCTTCTATTAATTTCTCTAGACATATTATCAACACTTGAAATATCAACTTTTTCTATTAAATCACTATAATTTAAAGATTTTATAATATTATATAGATCTTTATAGTCTCTTACTAATCTTCTTAAATTAATTAAATCTTTCTTGTCTAAAGAACTTATTTGAGAACTTAATATTTCTTTATTAGAAAAATCAAATAAGAATAATTTATCTTTTATTTCTTCAATTCTTTTTTCTGCATCTTCACTAGATACAAATATACTTGAATAATGTTCAAAATCTTCACCTAATTCTTCTTGCAATTCATTAAAATATATTTGATTTGTTTTATCAAATTCATCCCTTATATCTGCAAAATCTACAACATAACCATATCTGAAATTTTTATATGGTCTATTAACTCTAGTTAATGCTTGTAATAAATTATGAGCTCTAATTACTCTTCCTAAATATAATTTTTTAAGTCTAGGTGCGTCAAAACCAGTTAATAACATATTATCAACCACTAGAATATCTATTTTTCCTTCTTTATAAGCCTTTATTTCTTCTTCTCTTATTTGTTTATTATCTTCATTATAAAGAATTAATATTTTTGAGAATTCATACTTATCTAATGATTTAAAAAGATTTCTTGCTTGTGCTTGAGAATCACACACAATCATTGCTCCAATTGTATCATCACCGAATCTTGTTCTAGAAGCACCGAAATCTTTTGAAATATATTCAGCTAATGCTTCTGTATAAACAGGATGTGATACTATATCACTTTCTTTAGCATCTTTTAATATTTCCCTAACTTTATCTAATGCTTCAGCTATTTTTACTTTATATTCTGCTTGTACACCTTCTCTAATTAGTTTTAAAGTATATCCATCCATAATAGATTTATTATAATAATACTTGTGAATATAATCACCAAATATATCTTTTGAAGAGTATTTAATACCATCTATTTCTTGATTAACTAATGGAGTACCTGTTAATGCTATCTTAATTGAGTTTCTATCAGAAGCCATTAAATTAGCTAAAAAATTCCCTCTCGGATTATAATCTCTATGAGCTTCATCTAAAAAATAAATCCTTTGAACATCAACATTATAATCTGAATCTTTTACAGTTGAATCTTCTGAAAACTTTTGAATGTTAACTACATTAATTGTTAATTTACCTGTTTTAGAAACTTCACCTGTCATAGCAATATTTTTCTTAAAGTCTTCTCTAGAATTAACTTTAACAACATTTAATCCTCTGGCTTCAAATTCTTCTGATGCTTGTTTTAATAAATCTAATCTATCAACTATGAAATAGAACTTAGCAACTTTAGATTGTTTCGCATAGTAATCAGTTAAATATTTAACATTAAAGTATGCCAATGCAGTTTTGCCTGATCCTTGAGTATGCCAAATTATTCCTTTTTTTACTCCTTCTGATATTTTATTTTCAATAGCAAAGGTAGCAAATAATTGTTGATATCTCATAATATGTTTTTGTATTTCTACAACACCATTTTTATTAACTTTTTCTACATAAGCGATTCCATATCTTAATAACTTAAATATTCTATTTTTATGAAATAATGATGTAATTAATTTGTTTGTAGGAGTCATTCTACTTAAATTAGTGCTATATTCATTTGTTCCTTTTATTGAAACATAGTTATTATCTTTTAATATATAATTTTCTTCAGTATCTGATATATCTCCTATCTTATCAAATATAGAAGGTTCTTCCTCTCTAAAACAATTAAAGAAAACACTTTTATCACTTGGTGTACCATAAAATGCTCCCTCTATAGGAACAATAGAATCATTATTATATTCTTGGTTATTTGAAAAAAATAAAATCTGAGTAATATTCATAAATTTTCTAAATTTTTCATTATGAAATCTATCATTTATTCTATTTCTTTCAGCTAATATTCCATCTCTATTATTTGGCTTCTTAACTTCAATAAACCCTAAAGGCATACCATTAATAAGCATAATAACATCAGGTCTAAAATTATCTTCTCCATTTTCATATGGTAATTCTGTTAAAACATTTAATGTATTATTATCAACATGATCAAAATCAATTAGTTTAATTCCATCTAATCCATCTAATAATGTTTTATAAAATTTTCTACCCAAGTCTTTATTGTTTAATTCAATATCAATCTCATCAAGTATTCTATCAATATCATTTGCATTTAAATCTGTATTATTTATTTTATTTATACTGTCTTTAAATATTGTTTTAAAAATATTCATCCTAGAATCTAATTGATTTTTTACTTCTTTTAAGGATAAGTATTTATAACCTAATCTAGTAGCGTGTACTAAAGCTGGTATTTTTACTCTTGTATTTTCACTAAATTCCATACTACTCACCACCTATTAATTTTTTTAAAGAAACATTATCTTTATTTTTCCATTCAGTATAACCATTTGCATTTCTACCTAGAATAGCAATTGCTGCCATTGAAGGTGAAGAAAATAAATGATCATTTATATATACATTATCAACTAAATCAGTTGAACTTCTTTCTTTGTCAAAAAATCCTTTTAAAGACGGTGATAAGCTCTCGAAAACACCTTCTTTTACTTTAGAACCTTTTAATACTACAAATCCTTCATCGGTTAACATACCATGTGCATATTCAATACCATTATTAGTTAAATGAAGCGTTTTATCTTCTTTATCATTTTTATCAACTAAACTAATAAATAATTTATATCCAAACATATTAGCTATTATTTTTATTTTAGATATAAACTTTTCAGCTCTTATTTCATCTGCATTGCTTAAAGATGATTTTGTTGGATTTGATTCATTTTTTATAATATATCTACTTGCTTTCTTACTCATCTCATATAGTTCATGTTCAATATATTTTATATGTGCTTTGTTTAACGAATTATCTTTACTAACAAATACAATACACTCATTCCAAAAATCTTTATTTTTGTTGTGTTGTGATAATCTATTATAAATATCCTCTGCTTCACCTATATATGCAATTTTTTCTGCAGTATTTTCATCATCTCCGAACAATATATATACTCCTGTATTATTTATATATTCAAGTGATGATGCTTCTTTTAATTTATTTCTAGGTATTTTATAACTAATTCCAAACCAATCATCAACTGAACACTCTATTATTCCGTTTGGATTTTCCTCTTCTAAAATAAACTGTAAAACTTGCTTATTCATACTTACCTCCTATGACGCTATGACATTAACTATCGGTGTTGTCTATACCTATTTCTAGTGTCATTCTGTCATTAATCTAATATATCGCTGACTTTAATATTGTAATATTCAGCTATCTTTCTAACTACTTCATTATTTAATTTTCTACTACCTTTTTCGTATTTATTATAAGTAGAAATATCTATACCTAAATAATCTGCAACTTCCTGTTGAGATTTTTTATTTTCTATACGATACTCTTTTATCCTAAATCTAGCTCTTGTTTGAACTCTTTTTTCAGTATTCTTTAATACATCTTTAAAACTATCTCTAGGTTTTCCTACTATTTCTTTAGACTCGACTGCATCTAATCTATAATTAGTAAAAAATAAATGTTCTCTTATGTCATCAGATTCAGGTACATTTTCAAAGAAATAATCAACATGTATCTTGTAGAAATTTGCTAATGCTTTTAATACTGAAGGTGGTACACATCTGTCTCCTAACTCATAATGCTTATAAGTAGATGCATTCATACCTAATACTTGGCAAATTTCTCTTTGCTTATATTCACGACTTTTTCTAATAGCAGCCATATTGTTTCCAATAATAATATCCATTTGTTTTCTATTTTCCACGAATATCCTCCTATTCTCTTCTTGATACCATTATAACATATTATTTCCATTTTGGAACATTTTTAATAAAATTTATTAAAAAAATAGTTGACAATATGGAACTTAAATAGTATGTTATAATTGTATTTCCAAATTGGAACTTTTATTTTAAATATAGCATTGACATTTTGGAACTACTTGTTCTTTGAAAAGTTATAAGTTGTGGAAATCGCCGATATGCCGTAACTCAAAAAATGCAAGGTAAATAACCCTATTGGCACGGGAGTTATGAGATAACTAAAATCTCAAATATAATCACACTACCATATTTAAAGTTAGAAAGGAGGAAACGCATGAATAAAGAAGTATTAGATTCTATATTACCTACTATGAGTAATGATGAAATAGTAGAATTAGTTCATAATCATTTATGTGGATTAAGAGTATTACAAAACAAAGATCGTGAAGATATAAGAATAGATTATGGTCTTGAAGAGGATATTGAAGATAATTCAAGAGAAGAATTAATTAATGCATTATACAAAATCAATGAAAAATAATGAAAAGCAGATAGGAGGTTTGATATATGACTGCAGTGGAAACATTAGAATTATTATCTAAACAATGGTGACTCTACAATGCTTAATGAAATTAACTAGTCTTGGTAGAAATTCAGTACTTAAAATTAGAAAAGAAATAATAACAGATCTTACTGATCAAGGTTATAAACTACCATGTAATTTAATACTAATGTGTGAAGTAGTTAATAAACTAAATATTAATGTTCCTTGCCTTAAAAATATGGTTGAACTGGAGAAATAAATGAAACCTATAGAAGAATTAAATATAACATAAAAAAAGACAACATTATTGATGGAATAATTAAGTCAAATGGATTATATTGCTTAGTAGCAGAACCAAAAGTTGGTAAGTCGTTCTTAGCATTACAGCTTGCCAACTCTTTGGTAAATAATGAACAATTCTTAGGATTCAATACTAATCCCACATCCGTCTTATATGTTAGCACAGAAATATCAGAATTACAACTTAAAGAAAGATTAGAAATAACAGGATATACTTTTAAACCTAGTTCATTCTTCTTTGTACAAAAAGGTGAACAACATAAATTATGTATTAGAGATGATCTATTATTAGACTTAAAAGAATTTTCAGAAACCTATAATGGAAGATTTGTAATTATAGATATTATGTGTGGTATAGATTATGGATATGAAACTGATATAAATAATTATAGTGATGTTATGAAAAATATGTTTGATAAATATAGAGAACTAGCTAAAAAATGTAATCTTACATTTTTTCTAATACATCATTTAAATAAAGAATGTAAAACATTAGGTAGCACAGGTATTGATGGTAAGATGAATGGTATATTAACATTAATCAATAATAAAGATAATCCTTATACTTTAAAAATAATCAATAGAGACTTTGAAGAACAAAATCTTAATCTTATAAGAAATGATAAACTTAAATTTGAAATTATTAATGAAGATAATACTGAATTAGATTTTAATCTTAGTGTATTTATGAGATATGTAATTAGGAAGAAAGAAGTAATATTTACTCCAGCAGAAATGATAGCAGAATTAAATCTACTAATTACCCCTTCTCGTTTTGGAAGATTACTAAATAGTAATATTAAAAGATTAGAAAAAGAAGGTATATATGTTGAGTTAAATAGAACTGCTACTTCTAGAAATTATAAAGCTAAGTTTATAGATCCACTTATTTTAGAAAAATAAGGTTTTAGAATTTATCCTAACTCACATTTGGTCTATGACCTAGTGAGATAATTCATAAAATGACTTCTTTTCGTGGTATAATGGAATTGAGGTGAAATCTTATGAAAAATAAATTCATTAGAGAACAAATAGATATATTAAAAGGCGAAGGACATGATTGGGATTTATTAAGTACAAGTTCATTATATAAAAAAGAATTAAGAAAAAATACTAGTAAAGTGGAAATGATACAATCATATTTAAATGCTAGTAAAAAAATGTATGATGTATTTAAAACAAATAATCATCCTGCTCCTGGACTTTCATTGATATGGAGTAATCCATTATGTATTCCATTCTTATTTCTATGTAGGCATACAACTGAATTATCAATTAAATATTATTTAGAAAAACACAATATAAATTTTAAGTCAATACATGATATCAAAAGTTTATATAAAAAGACAAACATAAACAATAAAGAATATGATGAATTAATAGAAGCATTTAATATTTTAGATAAAACTGGTACTATGTTAAGATATAGTGTAGATAATTCAGATAATGAATTTAGAGACAAACCATATTTTGTAAAATCAGATCAAATTATAATTTATACCGAGAAATTAAGTAAAGAGTTATTAGAACTAAGCAACCAATAATGGTTGTTTTTCTTTTGTAAAGGAGGTTTAAATGTATGATGGATATCAAGTATTAAGATTCGAAAACAATTATAAAAGTAAAGATTTATATCTTATAGGAAATGAAATGAATAATAGGATTGGTACAGGTAATTATGATAAAGAAAGAACTAAATTTAATATTAAGTATAAAGAACTAGAAAAAGATAAATGGTGTAACTATATCAAGTGGCCCAGAGTTTTTTTATAACTCTGGGTTTACCATTTAAAGAAACAAATAGGAAGTACAAAACAGGTAAAAAAGAAGAACAAAATATATGGACTCCTGATATTAAAAGTAAAGATGATATTCCTGAAGAAATAATTAAATACTTTGATGAAAGTTATAACTTTTTAAAAGAATTAGTTGGTGAAGAAAATATAGTAATGGCCAAAGTACATTTTGATGAAGATACTCCTCACCTACAAGCTTACTTTTTACCAGTAGTAAATGAAGTAAAAAGAAAATGTTATCAAAGAGATAAAGATGAGAATTTAATAAAAGAGATAAAAAAAGATAGAAATGGAAAAGATAAAGAAGTACCTATTCTACTCAGAGATAAAAATGGTGAGATGGTTTGTGAAACAGTTAAAGGTATTTTTTTAAATAACGATCAATTTTGGAAAGATTTAGGTGGTAGAAATTCTTTTTCTAAACTACAAGATAGATTCAACAAATATATAACAAGTAAAGGATACAGTATCTAGTCTTAAAACAATGTCTAGTTATAGAACTATACTTATTCCTAATTTCTTATTAGAATACTATAAAGATCTATATGATAATTGTAGTTCTTACTATAATTTTAATGATAATTGGTATGTATTTGGTAATATTGATCCATTACCTGAAACTACTTTAAGAGATAGAAAAACTAAGAATACTTTTAAAGCTGGAGTTAAAGATATTAGAGTTCATGATTTTAGGCATAGTTGCGCTTCTCTATTAATTGATAGTGGTGCTAACATAACATTAGTTGCTAAATATTTAGGGCATTCAAAAATTGATGAAACACTTAATACCTACTTTCATATGTACCAAAATAGACTTGAGAATAAAGTTCAAATAATTGAAGTACAAAATACTAAATTATTAGAAAGTAAACAAAAAGAATTACCTAAACCCAAAGAAACAGTTGTTGATTATGACGAAGCTGAATATTATGATTATAATGAAGATTTAGATAATAAAAAAGAAGATGACCTAGTCCTTTAGTGGACTAGGTCATCTTTTTATTTGTTTTATCTAATACCATATGAATATGGATTGTTATTAGAAACATTATAGCTTGTTACTCTTAAGTCGTAAGAAATATTATTCTTTTTTGCTGAATTCTTTACTTTATATATAAATTTTACTGCTTCTTTCTTTTCAGGAGTTTTCTTTACTTTTTTCACATCTTCATTATTATTTTTATTCTTCATTTAAATTCCTCCTATTATTATTATATTTTATTTTTTTATTCAATTGTTTTAACACCAATTTGTGATTCAACATTGTTTCTAATGTCAACTAAATTCATTTCATATCCACAATCACATTTTAATATATTATCTTTAGGGAATTTTATTCTTCCTTTTTGCTGAGCTTGAATATCTAAATTATCATTATTTATCAATTTTAAATATAAGTTATGTTTTTTACCACATTTAGGGCAATCAACATCTAGTTCAACAATTTCAGGCTTAGGTTGATTATTGACTGGTGGTAGTGGATTTGCTGTAAATGATATTTTATTATTACTTGTTGCTATTACCTTATATGTATTACCCGTCATATATATCAATCTACATATAGTATGAATTCTATATACTATTTCTTTTAATTTTTCATCTTCTTCAACATTAATTATTTTTAGTTTTAATCTTTCTAAATCTTCTCTTTTTAGTGAACGTCCATGAGTTTTCCATTTGTTATGGTTATTTAAATCATTTGCAATCTCTCTAGCTCTCTTTTTCTTTTTATCTTCTGTTACTTTTTCATGATGTGTTTCAGTCTCATTCCAATTTTTAAATTTATATTTTACAAGCCACTCTTCAACCATATCAACTGCATATTCTTGTGCATTAATTGCACCTTTTATTTCACCTGGACTGATTTGCGCAAGAATAGCTATATCCACTTGATTTAAAGGCCCTTTAGTAGCCTCTAATCTCTTTTCATCAACCCAACTTGTATAATCATATGCAGAAACTTGGCTCCTTCCAATTACCATCTGAGCATCTATTGGTCCAAGACTTCCAGTATCGGTCATTAATATTTCATCACCTGACATAGTTAAAATAGTTCCAGCACTTTTTGCTTCTCCGCATATAACAAAGGAAACGTTTTTGTATTTTTTTCTAACGTATTTAACAATTTCTTCTGCTGTTTCGCCTCTACCACCTGGCGTTTCAAGATATATTTCAAGTTTATCTGATTTTGTGTCACAACTATCTAATAAATCTTTAATAAAATAAAAGTCCTTTTGATTAAGTGCAACATCAGGTATTGGTGATTCAGTAGTTGCAGCATACACAAGCATTGTACAATTTCTTAATTTATTATATTCTCTTATTAATTTTGTCAATTCATTTTCTAAATCAAAATGACTCATGTGTCTTGACATATATTCATTTAAATAATTCATTTAAAACCTCCTTGATTTATCGATTATTATTATACCATATTTTGGCACTCTTATCTATCATTTTACAAATTTAATTAAACTACTACAGGATCCATTTGTTCTACCATTTTTACTATACAATCTAATATATCATCAAAATCTATATCTTTTGCATATTCATACTTTCTTTGATATATTTTCCATCTCGACCTTATTAATTCACTTTCTCTTAATACATCTATTGTTATCAAAGGTTCCCCAACATATTCTCTTTTTGCAAATGTTTTATCAATTGCTTTTCTAAAATTATCAATATTAATATTTTTCCAATCTTTTGTATAAATCAAATATACATCATAGAAATCTCTCATTCTACCATTTAACCCAGATCTACTAAGTATTGTTTCTATTTTTTCAGCTAATATTGTTTCCATATTATAAGCATATAAATCCACATAATAATCGCCTAATAAAGGTAAATATTTATATCTTATTTCTTTTGGTGTAATTGGACCGTCAGTAGCTATATCAATATGAAAAGATTGTTTCAGAGTCTCATATTCTACTTGAATAGTTACTCTAAAACCACCATATTCATCTTAATCTCTGATTGGTTCTATTCCTAAATATGATAGTTTAGCGTTATCATCTATTTTTATTGATACTATTTCTTTTATCATTTTAACTATAGTATCTTCATTAAAATTTGCATTTCTAAATGCAGTATCTATATCCATAGTCGCTCTATTCTCCACCCCAAATAAAGTACGTAGATAAAATCCACCTTTCAATACAAAATTATCTCTATATTTACTTTTTGAAAGTCTTTCTAAAAATCTATCATACTTATAAAGTCTAAGTAATGTATTAAAATTTACATTCTTTTCTTTAGAAATATTTCTTAATTTATCTTTTAACTACATACTATTCATAAAAACCTCCACATAATCCATTACTTCTTTTTTAATACCAAGTTTTTCAGCATATTTTGATAGTTTAACTAGATCTTTATCTTTTCTTTTAACATATTCTCTAATACTATGTTTAACATGTTCTGAATCCATTCTATTTTTAGATCTAATAATATCACATATACATCTTTCCATATCATATGCTTTTACTTTATTACCCATTGGAGTATCAATTTGAATTAGTCCTAGCTCATAAATATCCTTATCAACATAAAAAACATTATGATTTTTGATTTTATAATTAAAATAATTATTTGGTACTGTTATATCGTATTTATCATTTGAAGCTTTAATAGAAAGTCCGTGAAAATAAAGTGCAGTCATATGTGAATAGATAATATTAGAAAGTTCCAATCCCAAAACAAAATAGCTATCTTCTATTTTACTTGAATCAATATAAATACCATTACCAACTTTTTCTATCATTCCTTTTTCTTTCATAATATTAAGATACATTCTATGAATTCCAAGATTAGATAGTTCTTTAGATGTAACATATCCATTATTCATTTTCATAATAGATTCTATAATTTCAATATTACTTTGATCTTTAAATTCCTTAATTGTCATCCTTTCCATAAATATCCTTTCTTGACAAAACTAATGAAATTATAACATTTATCATTAGTTTTGTCAAATAATATTAAAAAGAATTGGAAATATTTTTCCAGAACTTAGTATATTCTCTAATGCAAAACTCTGTAGGAACTCCCATGGCATCACCAACAGCATGTCCTATTATACTATCTATAAACTTTGACATATGAACCTCCTAATTAAAATATTTTTTTAATTCTATCTTATTAGATATTTTTTTCCAGACTCTAACATTTTCTTTTAATGTTTTGTCCTTATCTAACGAATATACGCCAATAAATTTTTTCGATTCATTTCCTATTTCATCTTTATATTGAGCAAAAACATATCTTTTAATATTATCGTCTAATACTTTTTTTACCTCAGTATCATTATCTTTTTTAAAATATTCAAACACATAATTTCCATCTGGTGATATTGTATTTATAGCATTATTTATTATTACATCATCATCACTTAATTTTAAATGTGGACACCAAAAATATTCTGAATCATTAACTATTGGTACATAACCATGAATCTTATATCCCATAGATACTTTTTCAATGTTAAACAATTTTCCTATTTCATCAATTGTTTTAAATTTAGCATTATCATTTTTTTCTATAAAACCTTTTTTAATATAATGGGAAGCTGGTTCATATACATTCTTCCATGGTACAAATTTGTCTCCCATAGCAGATATTTTTAATTCAATTTTATTGATAACTATATCTATTTCATTATTTATTTCTTTTATAGATGATTCTTCTCTTATCTCGATTCTAGATTCTTCTATTGGATCTAAGATAATATCTTCAATTCCAGTATATTTTTTCCTTATCTCTTGATCGGCTTTTATTATATCCAAAGTTCTTTGTTTATCTGCTTCCTTTTGAGTTAAATGATGAGGTTCATCTATCTCAACAGAAATATTCAATTGTGGAAAATATAAATCTGCAAGTGCAAACTTTCCATCTGGTCTTTTGAATAATTGTTGAGTTATGAATTGTATGTATTCATTATCTAGCTTATGAATAATTCTTGTAATACAATAATTCTCATATTTTTTATGAAAAGTTCTTTTTAATTGATTAACTATATATTCTTTCTTATCCATTTGTATCACCTTATAACCATTATACCATAGATTTTCATAATCTTTTTGTTCGTAATATTGTTTATTTTGTGATCTTAAATAATTATGTAGCCATATATTCAAATCAAAATGGCTCTAGCCCTTATTTTGGACTATTTTCGGCAAAAAGAAAAACTCGCGTTTTCCCTTTATTTATATGGCTTTACGAGTTATTTACCACAACATTGTTTATATTTGCGTCCTAAGCCACATGGTTTGTATCTTTGAAATAATTTATTATGAACTGAATACAAGTACTTCCGGCATCAAAAACTTCATCTATAGCTGTGTATTTACTATCATGAAGCCAACAATAAAAATTGTGCATAATATCATCATAATTGATACTATTAATATTTATTATTGAACCCATGATAGCTATCTCCAATCGCATGTCCAATAATACAATCAATTATTTTTGACAGTTTGTCTTCTAACCTCGCTTCACAAACCTACACCTTGGAAAATTAGAGCATCCCATAAATTCTCCGTATTTTCCATTTCTCTTTATAAGTTCTCCACCACACTTTGGGCATCTATCTTTAAACTCTTCATCTTTATTATTTTTAATTAATTTGGCATTTCTTACATGATTTTTTCTTTCGTTTTTATCTTTTATATTTAGGTTATTTATAATTTCATATAATTCAATTGAGTTTTCAACAATTACTTCTTGATAAGAAAGTATTTTCTCAAGCAAATCATATATTCTAGTTACATTATTTGATTTAACTGATACTTTTGCTCTACTTGGAATACATACTAGTGATATAAACTTCTCTTGTGGCATATTTAATACTTCATGTAGGGATTTAACATGACCATAATTTTGATGCAATGGATTATTTACATAAAAATTTTTGTTTCCACTTTTTATTAACCATCTTTTATCATATTCGTTTCCCTTTATGTAACCGTTATATTGTTTTGTTTCAATAACAAACACACCATATTTCGAAACAACAACATGATCTATTTGATGTGTACTTTTATCATTTGTTTTAATCATTACATCATTAATTACTAAATACTCACTTGGCAATTTTTTCAATTCTCTTTTAACCCAAAATTCTCCGGCTTTACCTATCCACTTTTTATAATTAACACTTAACAAAATATCTACTGCTATAATTATCCATAACCATGGATTAAATAACCACTCCATTACATAACCTCTTTCCTAATTGTTTTTTATTATATATTAGTTACGATAAAAAAGCAATATAATGTTCTAATTTATAATTACAAAAAAAAGAAACCTTTTTTAAGATTTCTTCAATTTATCTATAACTAGCAACTGCAGTTTTCACAATCACATTCTTGGCAATTGCAATCATCTTCACAGTTACATTCTTCACAATTGCATCCACATTCACAAGTTTCATCGCAATTACATTCTTCACATTCACAACCGCAACTGCATTTTTCTTTTTTTTCCATTTTTTCACCTCTTTTTCTCTATTTATTATACTACGATTTTGTTTTTATTTAAATACTTTACGATTTTTTTGTTCTTACTAATTTTTGTTCATTTTTATTTAGGAACGCTATTATTATATTTTGATTTTCATATATCATGTTTATAAAATCAATTATATCTATTTCACATTTAAATGTTAGTTTTCCTTCATAAATATCTTCAAAAACCATTTTAATTTCATTATTTTTAGATGTTTCAAGTCTATAATTTCCATGTGCTATGCTATTTCTAATACCATTTATTATTACTTTGTTTTTTAAGTGTTCACTATTTTCTTGTTCATAAGAAATAATTTCATTTAATCTTATCTTCAACAAAGCAACTTGAGCCTCTAAAATTTGTTTTTGAGTTTCAGTTTTTGTTAAAATGGCAGCTATTCTTCTTATAGCACTCATATTACCTTTTTGCTTAACATTTTCTAAATTTTGGTTATCTTTAGCAATTTTACTAGATATTTCTACTATTTGTTTATTTTTACTAGCAATTTGAATTAAAACTTCATTTTTGATAGTTTCATCTGGTTCAAAATATAAAACATTTATGCTACTTAAATCTAGATTGCCATAATCTAAACCCGTATTTTCATTTTTACTATACTCATTATCATTTTTAAAAAGTGTATCATTTCCATATGAAAATAAACTTTGAAATAAAGCAATTTCAACCCCTACAAGTTCATTATAACTTATTAAGTCTACACTTTGTTTTTTCTTCAATTCTTCTATAGTGGTTTTCTTATCTTTTATTTCAATCTTCTGTAGGTCAGAAATTAATAACAAATTTTTTAATAAAGAATTCAATAAATTAAAATTCTCTTTTCTTTTTATTTCTATTATTTTGGAAAGTAAATTTACTTGTTCTTTATACCCCATATCATCAGTTAAATTCATAAATGTTTCATCTACAGCTTGCTTAAGTATTTGATATGGTATTCTTTCTTGTTTAACTTCTACTATATACTTTTCTTTAATTTGCTTTTCAAAATCCATTACTGTTTGATTTGATTGCGAGCTTTTGTAATCATCCAACATTAATTCAAATCTATCTCTTAAAAGCTTATCTATACTCGAATTATCACGACTTTTAAGTGTAATATTTTTAACCCTAAATGTTTTAGCAAATCTTAATAGTTCATCCTTATTTTTAAATGGTTTTGTTCTTTTTCTTTCTTCTTTATTTGAAATTAATAATTCTCTTTTGTAAATATTTTTTTCAGGATTTTTCAAACTTGCTTTTAAACATGAAACTATCATTTTAGATAGGTCACTTATGTTAACTATAACTTCATCACCATCAATATTAAAAATAACTTTATTTTCTTCTGCATTTAATTTAAAACTGCCGTGTGCTATTTTATTTCTTAATTCACCTACAACAGATGCAGCATCTTTAAACTTATGATTATCTATATAAAATCCATCACTTTTTTTAGTAGCTATCATATCTACAGAACTTAGTAATTCATCATAAAAAATCTTTGTTCCATAGTTTTCTTTTGTTCCTTCAACAATATCTTCCTTAATAGCTAATAAAACACAACTTACTAAGCTAAAACTTGCTATACTTAAGTATTTACTATCAATTATATACTCAAAATCTTGAACTTTTTCATCTAATATATTTGTTAAAATAATTGCATATCCTTTTATTCCACTATAAAGTGTTTTTAATGTTTCAGTATCCATAATTTTCCCCCATTGATGGGCTATATTTTACCACAATAGTGGTTTTATGTCAAATTTTATGCCAAAGAAAAAAGATATTATTTTTTCTTGCTAGCACGTTTTTTAGGAACTTTTTTAATACCTTCTTCTATTTCTTTAGTTAGTTCTTGATTTTTCTTATCTTCATAAGTTATTTTACCAGTTATTTCATGATATGCTTCTTTAATACCATCTCTTACTGCCCACTTTATTAAAAAGTAAACTAGTAAACATATAACTAAAATTAGTAAAAATAATAAAAATACATTTACATCACTTAACATAGTCTATCTCCCTTCCTTTTTAATATATCCATTTTGTATAAGCATATTATCAACATATTTCTCCCAATTTATAAATTCTGGCTCTTGGTTTCTTTCTTTAACTTTGTCTAAATAATCTAAATATGCTAAGTAATAATGAACTATTTGACTTAGCAATAAAGAATCATTTTGTTCTAATTTTAAATATTTATCATATAGATCTGAGAAATTACTCATGGAAATAAATTTATCTAAATCTTTATTTACTACTAGTAATTCATAATAATATGCTCTTTCAGATTTTTCTTTTGATGATAATAAAGAATCATCTAATTTATTTTTAGATTGTTCACTATATTCATGTTCTAATGCTTGTCTTTTAACGTTTTCTTCTGCTAAATACTTACTTGTTGTAATTTTATATAATTCTGGATTTTCTTTTTGCATTTTTTCTAGTTCTTCAGTTAAAATAGCTTTTTTTTCTGTTGTTAGTTCTTTACCTTCTCCATCATGTCCACGAGTAAGTATAGCAAGTAAAGCTGTTATTCTGTTTGCTTTTTCACTACCAAATAATTTTTCACTTATGGAATTTATTTCATCATCAAAGCTTTTAGTTATTTCATTTTCTCTAGCAGTTAAACTTGATTTTACAAAAGCAAAATCATTACTTAAAGCCGCGATTTTTAAATATGTTTCAGAAGATATGTAGCTTCGATATTTTTCTAATAAAGTTGTAACATTATTAAGGCTTTGCATTTGTCTTATAACTCGTCCTTGTTCTAATTTTAATGCATCTAATTTTGTTACATCTAGTTTCATTCCTAATTCATTTTTCATAACACTACTTAATGATGTATAATCTAAATCTTTTGATTTTTCTACAAATTCATTTAATTTTGCTTCAATTTCTAAAGGACTTTCTTTACTAAATTCTCTTTGTCTTTCTAGTTTTTCAAATATACTAAGTAGTCCGATGCCTTGATTGCTTAGTGAATTATTAATACTTGTTAGATTTTTACGATCCTTAGACTCATGTAAAACATATTCTTTTTCATTATCCAAGTTAATTTCGTATCTAACAAAGTATGTTGATACTACATTCATTTCTTCAAATAAACCTAATTTTTGTTTTGTTATTAATCTTTTAAAATTTTCAAGATAAGTATTCTTTTTGTTTGCTATTTGTTTTAATTCATTGTATATTTTTTGTCCGTTTTCACTTAAACTATCTTTAAAAGTTATTTTTGATAAAATACTTTCTAAAACAACTGCTTCCATGTATTTTTTCCATGAATTTTTCACTTCACTGACAATATCTTGGGCCTTTTGATATTTTGGACTACTTATACTCTTTGGATTCTTGGCATTTATTACTACCATATTTATACAATTCATAACATCATATATATTTTTAATATCAATAGTTTGTTCCACAAATTAAGCCTCCTTCATATGTTTATTATAACATTCTTTTCTTAAAATTAATAATTATATTGTATATTAAACTTGTAAATTTTATGTAAACTTTACTTTTTTCTTGGTTTTATAATATCATCACTATTTATGTGACCTATTAATAGTGATGAATTTATATCATGGTTGTTAATATTTTCTTTAACTTTACTTTCATCATAATTTGCATAACAGTATTTACATAAATGATTACACGAATTATACACACCAATATCCACTAACTCTACACAATTACAAGCATTACCTTTACGCGCTTGCCACTTTTTATATGTTTTACCCGTTAGTTTAAAAGCAAGTTCTTTTGACATGCATTCGCCTTTGATAAATCCATATTCTGTTAAATTTCTTTCCTCAAAACATGTTTGTATCACCATATTGTTATCTTTGGCAATTTTGCTAAAATTTTCACCAATTAACTTATAATCTTCTTCAGTAAATGAACGATACTTTAAGTACGGTAGATTTTTTCTTACATTTTTATAATTATCTATAAATGATACAATTATAGTCTTAACATAACCTTTTAAAAGACTACATAACTTTGTAAATGCTTTTATGTGGTATTCTATATTGTATTTTTCACTTATAAAAATTGGGTCATATCTTACATAAATATTATCTATACCAACCCTTGTTGATATCTTTTTGACTGCTTCGATTATTTTACTTTTAGATGGTAAATTTGGTTCTATATCATCTTTATATGGAGTTATTGTTACATGAAATATATATGGTATTTTAATATCACCAAGTTTATCTACGATAGGTATAGGATTTTTAGTGCAAAACAATATTAAATCTACATCATCAAAATCAATTCTACTTACTAAATTTGGATTAAATGGATTTCTAACATCTACATATCCTTCTTTTAATCTATTTAAAAACCATTTTGAATAAAATGCTACTATATCTGTTCTACCACTTACATTTAATATCATGACTAATCTCCTTATCTACTTTTTTATCAATTTTTGAGTTCTTTCTTCGTTATGATTATATTATTATAAGAATAATTTGTCAAATTTTGAAAAAGTTATTGACAAACTTCAAAAAAAATATTAAGATTATACTAGCATGATACAAGTCATGCTAATAACCTGATCTCTCTTACGAATCTCAATGTGAAGAGATCAACCAAAACCCCCTGAAGAGAGCGAAAGCTCTCGTTTTTGTTTATTTTAGGGACTTTTTTAATAACTAAAAATGCTCTATGTGGCAGTTTATGTGGCAAAATTTTAAAATAGTTAAAAATTACAAAACACTTTTTTATTAGTATAATAAAAGAAATAGATAATCAATCTAGAAAATCTATTTCTTTTATTATATTTTTGTAATAATCATAATCTTGATAAGATTTATTATCTAAAAATTCTTTGGCATCAATGTTTGCTTGAGTTAATATATTAAAATCTCTTTTTAAATTTGCAATTTTAAATGACATATCTCCACTTTGTTTTACTCCGAAAAGATCACCTTGACCACGTTGTTCAAAATCTTTTTCTGCAATATAAAAACCATCTGAAGATTCTTCCATTACTTTAAGTCTTTCATTATTACTTGAATTAGTTACTAAATAACAATAACTCTGAATATTGCTTCTTCCTACCCTGCCTCGAAGTTGGTGAAGTGTTGCAAGACCAAATCTTTCAGCATTATAAATAACCATCATCGATGCATTTGGCACGTCTATTCCTACTTCAATAACTGTGGTTGATATTAAAATATTTATTTTGTTTTCCCCGAATTCTTTCATAAGATTATCTTTTTCTTTTTGCTTTAATTTTCCATGTAAGATTTCAATTCTAACTTTGTTATTAAAGGCTTTATTTAGCTTTTCTTTTAATTCAATAACACTATTTAAATTAAGTTCATCATTTTGTTCAATTAAAGGAGAAACTACGAATATTTGATGATTTTGTTTTAACTCATCATACATTTTAATTAAAACTTCCTTGATGTTTTTTTCTTCTTCTATCTTTGTTATTATTTCTTTTCTAATATTTGGTTTCGTTTTAATTTGAGATAAATCTAAATCACCATAAATTGTTAATGCATAAGTTCTTGGTATTGGGGTTGCTGATAAATATAGTACATCTGCATCTCCGTTTAGTCCTTTGTTTTGAAGTAAGTTACGTTGGTTAACTCCGAAGCGATGTTGTTCGTCAGTAATTACTAAACCTAAATTTTTAAAATTCAAATTATCATTTAATAATGCATGTGTACCAATTACAATATCAATTTCACCATTTTCAATTTGAGTATATAACTTTTCTTTTTGTTTTTTGGTAAGACTTCCAGTTAATAAAGTTATGTTTATATCATATTCTTTAAAATATTCTTTGATGGACTCATAGTGTTGTTTTGCTAGTATTTCTGTTGGTGCCATAAATGTTGATTGATATCCACTTAGAAAATTTGCAAGTATTGAAGCAATTGCTACGATTGTTTTCCCTGAACCTACATCACCTAGAACAAGTCTATTCATTCTTTTATTTTCTTTCATATCTTTAAGTATTTCTTCAATTGTTTTTAATTGGTCTGTTGTTAATTCAAAATTTAAACTTGATAAAAATTCTTGAACTTCATTTTCATCAAAATTCTTTGGTAAGCCTTTAGTTATTTTATTAATATTTTTTAAGTAATTTATTTTAAACATGTAAATGAATAGTTCTTCATAAATAAGTTTTAACTCACTTTGTTTTATATCATTTATATTTTCTGGTTTGTGTATTTTCTTTATTGCGTCATTTTTATTTAATAAGTTATATTTGTCATTTAAATATGTTGGAATATTATCATCAATATTTATCTTTTTATTTAAAGCTGTTTCTATCATACTTTCTAAGCTAGAATTTTTAAGTCCTTCCGTTAAATGATAAATTGGTTCTATTTTTTCATCTTCTATTTTAAATTTAATATCATTGGCAGTAAAAGTATTTTTTATCTTAGAATATTTACCTATTAAAACTATTTCTCTATCTGATGTTAAATTTTTCTTTAAAAAAGCTCTGTTAAAAATAACTACTTTAAAATCATGATTATTGTTACTTGCTAAAAAGTCTAAACGATTAAAGTTTCTTTTGATATAGGCTACTTTTGGCACATTCAAAACTTTTGCCTTAATATAATAAGTCATTGTTTCATCGGCATCATTAATATTAATAAATTTAATAACATTATAACGATATGGATAGTATGTAAGTAACTCTTCCACAGTATTTATATTAATTTTATTTAGTATATTTATAGTTTTAGGACCTATTTTGGGTAATAATTCTAAGTTCATTTGTACCTCCGTCATAATTATAACAAATTTTTGCAAAAATAGCTTGACAAATTGTACTTTTTCGATTAAGATAGTAATCACCAATTCACTTAAAGAAGGCGAATTGGTGCTAGTATCACACTAGTCAACCCCTTTTTATTCTTTTAGGAGATTTCTTCGGAAATCTCCGCTTTTTTTGTTGGTTATTTTTTTAGAAAAAGATAAAAACAAAAGGTTAACAAGCCAATAAAATAAATTAAAGCAAAAATTATAATTAAAATTTTGAAGATTTTTTCTATTTTTTTATTATTTATAACTTTTGATATTGCATAACCAAGAAAACTTATACTTTCACATAATAATCCAAAGAATATAAATTTTGAAAGGAGGTCATGCACTTGATAAATGGTGTAAGTTAGAAACAAACTTGGTATTAAAGCCCCAATAATTATTATTAAATTTCTTAAATTTTCTTTAGTACTTATATGTTCTTCATTCCCTAAATTCTTTTTGTTTTTAATCTTTAAGAATAAGTCATACATAATTAATACAAAGGGAATTAGACACCAAATAAAACCAAATATTTTATTATTTGATTTATCAAATAATATAGTTAATATTCCGGGTATCATAAGGATATAAATAAAAGGTAAAATAATTGTATTTTCATATTTATTATAAGGAAAATAATATGTAGACCAGTACCTTTCTTTTAAATTTGGTATTGTTAAATTTGTGTCTGTACATTCTTCTAAAACTTCGTATATAAAAAATTGATTTTTTATTACATAGTAATGCTTGTTTTCTGTTTTATTACAGTTCTTGTATTTGTATTCTTTACCATTTTTAGAAATAAATGTACATATATTATCTTCGTTTTTTAAAAGATAAACTATTTCTTTTTTAGGCTTATATATTAACCAAATTAGATACGTTAATGCATAATAAAAAAAGAAAATAATACACATTAAACCTAGTAATATTTCTATAGTATATTTTTTTATACATGCAAATAATGCATAGTAATTGTTTACACTTAAAATGTTTGATTTTTTTATAAGTATTATACCAATTAATCCTAGAATAGTTACTAGGATTAATTTTGGTATAGTGTACTTTTTACTTCTTTTTGTATTCATATTATTTTCCTTTATTTTGTGGTTATTTTTTTGTAATATTCATATCTTTTAATGGCATTTTCTTTTTGCTCTTCAAGAACTTTATTTGCTAAATCTTTATCTTTAATTTTTAAGGCATTAAATCTTACTTCATTATCTAAGAAAGTTTCATATTTATCAAAATTAGGTTCTTTAGAGTCAATATGAGTTTCTCCATCATGTCGCATTAAAATTGTATATCCGCATTCTACTGCTAGTTTTTGTTCTTCGCTAGAATGGGTCATACCTGTTTTAATTCCGTGTTCAATACATGGTGAGTAAGCTATTATTATTGCAGGACCATTATGAGCTTCGGCTTCATTAAAGGCTTTTATTGCTTGCATCATATTGGCTCCGAGTGATATGCTTGCGACATAACAATTTGGTATGCATGATGCAATTCTAAATAAATCTTTTTTAGCAGTTCTTTTACCAAAGTTAGCAAATTCTGCGACTGCTCCAAGTTTTGTTGATTTACTTGCTTGGCCACCAGTATTTGAATAAACTTCAGTGTCTAAAACCAATACTTTAATGTTTTCATTTGAATGAAGTACATGATCAAGTCCTCCATAACCAATGTCATAAGCCCAGCCATCACCACCGATTGCCCAGACTGTCCTTGCAGGCACATAATCTATTAAATCATTTAATTCTTTTGGAAGTGTTTTTCCTTTTAATTCGGATTTAATTTTGTTAGTAATTTCAAAATCATTTTCATTTTCTAGCCACTTTGTAAATAAATCTTTTACATCTATTTCAACAGAATTAATTGTTTCTTCCATAATATGCTTTATTCTTTCTCTTTTTTGCTTGTAAGAAATATGAATACCTAAAGCAAATTCAGCATTATCTTCGAATAATGAGTTTGCCCATGGAATGCTATATGGTGTTGATGGAGTTGAACCTCCATAAATACTTGAACAACCTGTGGCATTAGCAATAACTAATTTTTCACCAAGAATTTGAGTTAGCATTTTAATATATGGTGTTTCTCCGCATCCAGCACAAGCACCAGAAAACGCAAATAATGGTTTTTCTAATGCTACTCCCTTAATTGTAGTTTTTGGAAGTGGATTTACACTTTTTACTCCATCAAAGTCTATACTTGTTTTTTCTACTTTTTCAACCATTTTTAAAGCTTTTTTACCCATTTTTCCTGGGCAAACACTTGCACATACTCCGCAGCCTGTACAATCTTTTTCACTTATTTTTATAGAATATTTAAGCCCATCTTGACCAATAAATGGGATGCCATCAACATCTTCATCATTTGCTATGGCCCTGATGACAGCATGTGGACAAGCTAAAGCACACATTCCACACTCTATACAATTTTCAGATATCCATTTTGGTACAATGTTTGAAATATTTCTCTTTTCATTGTTTGTGGTTGCACCTGGAAAACGACCAAAGGCATAATCCATTAGCATACTTACAGGTATTTCATTACCTCTTCGTTCATTTATCATATTTATAACATTATCATCAATTATGCTTATTGTTTCGTCATATTCATGTGTTATTTTAAGTTCTTTTAAATTTGATAAAGCTTCATGCATTGCTAAAATGTTATTGTTAACTATATCTTCACCTTTTGTGGCAAAAGCTTTTTTAATTGAATCTTCAAGCATTGATGTTGCATCTTTAACATTAAGTAAATTAAGAATTAGTACTTCCATTATTTTACTTATTTTGCCTTTTAAATGATTTTTACTAGCAATATTTTCAGCATCTATATAATACACTTTAATATTTTTCTTAAAAATAGTATTTTTTACTTTAGTTGGAAGTAATTTTAGTAATTCTTCTTCATTTTTAATAGTGTTAATAAGTAATGTGCCATTTTCTTTTAGATTATCTATGATATCAAACATTCTAAAGTAAATATCTTTGGTAACAACAGTTATTTCTGGATGAGTTACGTAGTATGGTTCATTTATTTTGTTATCTCCATATCTTAAATGAGAGATAGTTACACCACCACTTTTTTTAGAATCATATTCAAAATAACCTTGAACGTATAAGTCTTTGCTAGCATGTAATATTTTTAGTAAATCTTTGCTGGCGCTTACCATTCCATCACTACCAAAACCAACTATTTTTATTTCTTTGTTATCATTTTCTATTTCGATATGTTCTTCTTTTAAACTTAATTTTGTTACATCATCATTTATGCCAATCGTAAAGTTGTTTCTTGGACTTGTTTCTAACATTTTATAAACACTATATATTTCACTTGGAGTTGTATTCTTACTTGATAAACCATATCTTCCACCATAAATGTTTATATCTTTACCTTTTAGAATGCTGCATACATCTAAATATAAAGGTTCACCAGTTGAGCCTGCTTCTTTAGTTCTATCTAAAACTGCAATATTTTTAACAGACTCAGGTAAAACATTTAAGAAATATTCTTTACTAAATGGTCGATATAAATGAACTTCAATTAAACCAACATTGCCTAGTTTATCTACTACTTCTTTAATTGTATCAGTGACACTGCCCATGGCAATTATAATGTTCTCAGCATCGCTTGCTCCATAATAATTAAATGGTTTATAATCTGTCGCCATTATTTCATTAATCTTCTCCATATAGTCATTTACAATATCTGGCATAGCATCATAATATTTATTTCTTGCTTCCATACATTGAAAATAAATATCTTCATTTTGAGCCATTCCATATTGATATTTCTTACCAACATTTAGACATCTATCCTTAAATTTATTGATTGCATCGTGATCCACTAAAGATAGAATTTTATCTTCTGGTAGTTCTTCAATTGTATTTAGTTCATGACTTGTTCTAAATCCATCAAAAAAGTGTACAAATGGAAGGCTTCCTTTTATAGCTGATAAATGTGCTACGGCTGCTAAGTTTTGAGCATCAAAAACACTAGATGATGCAAGTATACAAAATCCTGTTTGGCGCACTGCATAAATATCTTGATGGTCACCGAATATTGATAAAGCATGAGTCGCTAAAGAACGTGATGCTACATGTATGACAGCAGGTAACATTTCTCCAGCTATTTTATACATGTTTGGTATCATTAAAAGAAGCCCTTGACTAGCTGTGAATGTTGATGCTAAAGAACCTGATAAAAGAGCGCCATGTAAGGCACCAGCAGCTCCGGCTTCTGACTCCATTTCTAATACTTTAGGTTTATCATTAAATATATTAAGCAAATTAGTGCTTGTTAAAGCATCAATATTTGATGCCATCGGACTTGATGGTGTTATTGGATATATACTGCATACTTCACTAAAGTAATATGCTACTTTACTACAAGCATTATTGCCATCTACTATTTTTTTCATTTTATCACCAATTATATTATAAAATAAAAAAGACTAAATAACTAGTCTCTTTTTAATTTTTCTTCAATTCTCATTAGTCTATTGTATTTTGCAATACGTTCACCACGACACATTGAACCAGTTTTTATAAATGGTATTGCTAAGCCTACAGCTAAATCCGCAATAAATGTATCTTCGGTTTCACCACTTCGATGTGAGATAATTGTTTTATAATTATTTTTCTTAGCAAGCATGATAGTTTTAATCATTTCACTTACTGTACCTATTTGGTTAGCTTTTAGTAAAATGGCATTACCAGCATGCATTTCTATACCTTTTTCTAAATATTTTTCATTAGTTACAAAGTAGTCATCACCTACTATCATAATACGACTACCTACTAGAGATGTAAATTTAGCAAGTGTTTCAAAATCATTTTCATAGAATGGGTCCTCAATACTTAGAATTGGATATGTATCTATTAATTTTTCATAAAATGTTATTAATTCTTCACTAGTAAATGATTTTCCATCTAGTTTATAGGTATTAGTTTCTTTATCATAAAGTTCACTAGCTGCAACATCTAAAGCGATAAATATATCTTCACCTGGTTTATAACCAGCTTTTCTAATAGCTTCCATAATAAAGTCTAAGGCCATTGTATTATTATTTAAATTCGGAGCAAATCCACCTTCATCACCAACACCTACAGCAAAGCCATTGATACTTAATAGTTTTTTTAACGCATGAAATACTTCAGATGCTGCCCTTATTCTTTCTTTAATACTCTTCATAACAGGCATAATCATGAATTCTTGTATATCAATATTATTTACAGCATGGGCACCACCATTTATAATGTTAATCATTGGTATAGGCATTGTTACACTCTTGTTTGATACATATTCGTAAAGTTCTTTATCATTTGCTTTAGCTAAGCATTTTAAACATGCAAGTGATACAGCCAATATGGCATTTGCACCTAAGTTGCTTTTGTTTTCGGTGCCATCTAATTTTATTAAATAATTATCTATACTTAATTGGTCTGCTTTTTTTCCTATTAAAGCTGGTCTAATTATGGTATTTACATTACTTAAAGCTTGAAGTACTCCTTTTCCTTCGAATCTTTTTGGGTCTTTATCACGAAGTTCTAAAGCTTCTCTGGAACCAGTTGATGCCCCGCTTGGAACAGATGCTGTAGCAGTCACCCCATTATCTAAAGTCATATCAACTTCAATAGTTGGATTTCCACGACTATCTAATATTTCTCTAGCGTGAATGTCTTTTATAAACATTTTATCCCCTTCTTCCTCTATATTAGTATATCAAAATTTTGACAAATTAAAAAGTAAAACGATTAATTTTACTTTTAATTTTACTTTTCTTTACCAAAATATTTCCATTATTTCTTTACTACGGTTTTTAAATAAAATAGTATCCATGAAATCTAAAATACCTGTGATAATTAAGAATGCTCCGGCAAGTTTTGTAAGAGTTAAACTTGCAAAAGGATTAAATATTACAAGAACACCTACAATAGCCACTAAAATACCTGTTGCAAGTGTTATTAACCAAGAGTCTTCATTACCTCTCTTTAACCATAATGCATAATTTACTTTACTTGCGCCATTAACTATCATGTAGATACCAAGACATATTGTTATGAATTCAACTACACTTGATGGCACTAAAATTATAACTACACCTAGAACTGCATAAATTACACCAAATACTAGATTTAAATTATATAATTTAGCTCCTTCACGATGAAAATACTTATAAATTGAGTTTATTCCTTCGATAAGGAAAATGATACCAACAATTATACCAAGTACTTTTCCACTTAATTCTGGAACTAATAATAAAACAATACCTGTGATAATTGTTATTAATGCTGTTCCAATCGAATACCAAATCATTCTTTTGTACATATTTTCAATACTATTTCTTAAGCCATTTGCCATTTTTATCACCCAATTATATTATACATAAAATAGTACGTTTTAGCAACAATTTTATAGATTTTAACGTCAATTTATGGTATAATGTTGTCTTACTTATGAGGGAGGTTTTTATATGAACTTAAAAGAAATGTCACTTGCAGAATTTAAAGAATTTGCTAGTACTCATTTTATTGGTAATTTTCATGAGTCTATTAACTATGCTTTGATTAAAGCTGAAGAAGGTTATGAATATGAATTTATCTCTTATGGTGCTGATGAAGTTGTTGCAGCAGCTTTAATTCTTTATAAAAAAATTGGTAATATTTATTTTGGTTACTCACCTCGTGGATTTTTAATTAATTATTTTAATGAATACTTACTTGAAGAATTTACAAGAAAAGTTAAAGAATATTATAAAAAAAGAGGTTTTGCTTTTATTAAAATTAATCCTGAAATAGCTGTAGCTAAGTTAAATAAAAAAACTATGAACTTTGAGTATAATGAAAATTATAGAATTATAGATAATTTAACTAAATGTGGATATAAAAAACTTAAAAATAATATGAATTTTGAATCTCTTTTACCTAGAGTAAATGCCATTGTTAATATGGAAGGTTATAATCATACTAATTTATCTAAAAATACTAGAAATAAAGTTAAAAAAGGACTTAGAAAAGGGCTTATTCTTGAAAAAGCTGAACCTGATAAAATAAGCATTTTTTATAAATTTATTAAAAATAAAATTAATAAAGATGAATATTATTATAATGATTTTTATAATGTATTTAGTAAAACTGCAGATGTTGATTTATTGCTTGTTAAAGTTGATTATAAAAAGTTTTTAATTAATGCTCAGAATTCTTATAATTTGGAACTTAGAAGAAATGCTGAACTTAATAATAAATTATTAACAAATAATAATGCTAATGTTATAAATGCTAAAATGAATTCAGATAGAGCACTTCTTGCTTACAAAAATGATATTGCTGAAGCTTCTAAAAATTTAAATACAGGTTTAGAAACTTATGTTGCTGGGGCTCTAGTTATAAAATATCAAAATAGAGTTATTATTCAAATAAGTGGTTTTGATAAGTCATTATCTAGATTTAGTGCCAACTATTACTTGTATTATGCTATTATTAAATATTATCAAAAGAATTATAAATATTTAGATTTAAATGGTATTACTGCTGATTTATCAAAAGATAATCATTATTATGGTTTAAATAGATTTAAAATGGGATTTAATCCAGATGTTTATGAATATATCGGAGAATTTGATTTAGTTATAGATGAAAAGTTATATGATAAATTACTTAAAAGTGGTGCTTTAGCTAAAGAATTTAATAAATAAAATAAAGACTATACCATGTCATTTTGGTATAGTTTTTTTGTTTCAAATGAGTTGATAATTATGTCCTGATATAATCGCGGTTGATGCATCAAGTGGATCAGAGTCGCCAACATTTAAAGCTACAGCATTTTGTCTATTAGTTATTATTTTTTCTAAATAACTATCACCATCTAAATCAACTTCTTCGATTTGATAGTAATTGCCCGTATTATATGAACTATTAACCCATTCTTCCCACGTCATATCAGGATCTGCATAATATGTAGTTCCACCTATTGTAAAGGATATTTTTGGGGCTTCTTTATCAAAATAAACATAACATTTATCTGACATGTTGCCACTCATTAGAACTTTTTTGTTTATATCGTCCCAGGAAAGTTCCCCACCATTTTCACATTTTGATAGTGTCGAATTAAAAATGTATCCTTCTGTTGGCCAACTATCACGCGTAGTCATTTCATAGTTTCCAGAGCCGGCTTCTGTTTCAAGCATCATTGATATAGCATTCTCATGCTTTCTTACTGGGATTGTCGCTTCTTCTTTTAACTCTTGAAAGTAATCTTTTTCTGCTATTAGGTAAACGTTTACCACTAGTTGTAGTAATATAATTATAACAATTAAAATTTTTGTTTTTGATTTCATGCACACCTCTTTATTACCGTTTGGTATTATTTTTAATAATTATATAACTATTTGGTATTAAAGTCAAGATAACCAATTGGTTATATGTCAATATTTAGATGGTGATAGAAATGTATATAAATGTAACTAGATTAAAAGACATAAGGAAAGATAGAGATTTATCGCAAAAGGATATAGCAAAAATACTAGGGACTTCTCAAGTTCAATATAGCAGATATGAAATGGGTATAAGATTACTACCAATAGATAAACTTGTGATACTTGCAAATTATTATAATGTATCTACTGATTACTTACTTGGACTTACAAATGAAAGAAAACCTTATCCAAAAGCAAAATAAAAATGTTAAAAAACCAGTAATTAGATTTACTAATCACTGGTTTTTATTAACTTCTTATATGCTTTTTCCAGTATATTTTCTTTTCTAAATAAAATTGATTTTTTTAAGAATTCTTTCCTTATACCACTCATGTTTGGAGTTTCATCTATTATTGAGTTTATTTTGCTCATATCAATTTTAGGATATATTCTAAGTAATGCATCGTTTAAGTCATTGATATTTTTTAGATAAAATTCATTATAGGTAAGTTTCTTTGAGTCATATTTATATACTGGATAAATGCTAAATACTGTATTTTTAAAATCTGTTTCTGATTTCATAATCTCTTTCATTTTTTCATCACTTAAAAGTGGATGAAGTGTTGAACCACAGTCATATATCGGTGCAAAGTCAACATTGTTATAAGTAATAATGAAACCAAAATTTGATAAATGTCTGTCTACATTACCAATAAGGGTATCAACAACAAACATATCCCAGAACTTGTTTATCATATTTTTTTTATCACAATTTAATCTGTTTATAACTTCATAAATATCCACAATATCTGTTGTAAATTTTTTATCTACTTCTGTAATACTATTAGCAAGTGATGAAAACTCTACTAATCTTGTGTTATTGGTAGTAAAGTCCTTACATGCAACTACCACTTTTTTCTTAATTGGCATTATTGTACTTTCTTCATCGTAAGTACCAATAATTACTTCTTGAGTAGGAATGCCAATACTTGAAAATATTTTACAGCCGATATATTCTGAAAAAACATTATTCATGTATGATAGTGGCAAATTTTTTTCACGAATAGGGTCTGGAAATTTTAAAAGATATAAATCGTTATTATATTCTATTTTTTTCTTTTTTTCACTGCCGCCATATTCACAAATCATCTCTTTACAATTTGTAAAATTAATTTCATTCATGGAAACCACTCCTTCTTTTAGTAATATTCTATCATTTTTTTTAGTATCTGTCATTAATTAATTGTTTTTTACAAACAAAAATCTTAAGACAATAAGTCCTAAGATTTTTAATTTTATATCATCAATTATTTAAGAATTTCAGATACAACACCGGCACCAACAGTTCTTCCACCTTCACGGATAGAGAATTTAGTTCCGTTTTCTAGAGCAACTGGAGCGATAAGTTCAACAGTCATGTCAACGTTATCACCAGGCATAACCATTTCTACTCCTTCAGGTAATTCAATAACACCTGTTACGTCAGTAGTTCTGAAATAGAATTGTGGACGATAATTTGAGAAGAATGGTGTATGACGTCCTCCTTCTTCTTTAGATAGAACGTATACGCTTGCTTTGAATTTTGTATGAGGTGTAACACTTCCTGGTTTAGCCAAAACTTGTCCACGTTCAACGCCATCACGAGCAATACCACGAAGTAAGCATCCAGCATTGTCACCAGCTTGAGCATAGTCTAGAGATTTTCTAAACATTTCAATACCAGTAACAACTGTTTTAGTTGTAGGTCTTAGACCAACGATTTCAACTTCGTCGTTAAGTTTTAGTTGTCCACGTTCAACACGTCCAGTAACAACTGTTCCACGTCCTGAGATAGTGAATACGTCTTCAATACTCATTAAGAATGGTTTATCAGTATCACGAACTGGTGCATCGATATAAGAATCAACAGCAGCCATTAAGTCACGGATACTTTGAGCAGCAGCTTCATCACCTTCAAGGGCTTTTAAAGCACTACCGCGGATAATAGGACATTCAGAATCATATCCATATTCTCCTAATAATTCTCTGATTTCCATTTCTACTAAATCAAGTAGTTCTGGATCATCAACTTGGTCACATTTATTCATGTAAACCACGATCTTAGGCACACCAACTTGACGAGATAACAAAATGTGTTCTCTAGTTTGTGGCATAGGACCATCTGCAGCAGATACAACTAGGATAGCACCATCCATTTGTGCAGCACCAGTGATCATGTTTTTAACATAGTCAGCGTGGCCTGGGCAGTCAACGTGTGCATAGTGACGTTTTTCAGTTTCGTATTCAACATGCGCAGTGTTGATAGTTATACCTCTTTCTCTTTCTTCTGGAGCTTTGTCGATATCAGCATAATCAACAAATTGTCCAAAGTATTTTGTGATCGCAGCAGTTAACGTTGTTTTACCATGGTCAACGTGTCCAATGGTACCAATATTAACGTGTTCTTTTGAACGATCGAATTTTTCTCTTGCCATATAATAATTTCCTCCTTTTCTTATATTACTATTATATTTTATCTAATGCTTGAAGATTTTTCAAGTATTATTCTTAATTTATGCTGTTTTTCTTTATAATTTCTTCAGCAATATTTTTTGGAACTTCTTCATAATGGTCTAAAGTCATTGTGAAGTTACCACGTCCTTGAGAGTTTGAACGTAAACTTGTAGCATAACCAAACATTTCTGCTAGTGGAACCATTGCATTAATTGATAAAGCATTTCCACGAGATTCATTTCCAAGTGGTTTACCACGTCTACTAGTTAAATCTCCCATAACATTACCCATATATTCTTCTGGAACAACAACTTCTACTTTCATAATTGGTTCTAGAAGTACAGGTTTACACTTATTCTTAGCTTCTTTTAAAGCCATAGATGCAGCAATTTTGAAGGCCATTTCTGATGAGTCTACATCATGGTATGATCCATCAAATAATGTTGCTTTAACATCTACCATTGGATAACCAGCAAGGATACCACCAGCCATAGCTTCTTGTAATCCTTTATCTGTTACAGGTATATATTCACGAGGAACTACACCACCAACGATAGCATCAACGAATTCATATCCCTTTTCAGGATTTGGTTCGAATTTAACCCAAACATGTCCGTATTGTCCACGTCCTCCTGATTGTTTAATGTATTTACCTTCACATTCAGCAGCTTGAGTTAAAGTTTCACGGTAAGCAACTTGTGGTTTACCTTTATTACATTCAACATTAAATTCACGACGCATACGGTCAACAATAATGTCTAAGTGTAGTTCACCCATTCCAGATAAAACTGTTTGACCAGTTTCTGTATCTGTTTTAACTCTTAGAGTTGGGTCTTCTTCAACTAATTTTTGAATAGCAATTGCCATTTTATCTTGATCATTTTTACTCTTTGGTTCAATAGCTATATCAATAACTGGAGCTGGGAATTCCATACCCTTCATGATACATGGGTTTTTTTCATCACATAATGTATCTGCAGTTGTAGTATTTTTTAGACCAACTGCTGCAGCGATTTCTCCTGCATATACTTCAGTTATTTCTTTTCTTTGGTTAGCATGCATTTGTAAGATACGACCAATTCTTTCTTTTTCGTCTTTAGTTGAGTTTAAAACGTATGAACCACTTTTTAAAACTCCTGAATAAACACGGAAGAATGAAAGTCTACCAACATATGGGTCAGTCATAATCTTAAATGCTAGTGCTGTGAATGGTTCAGAATCACTTGGATGTCTTAATACATCGTTTCCTTTTGCATCAGTACATTCAATGGCTTCAATATCAGTTGGTGCTGGTAGGTAATCAATAACAGCATCAAGTAAAGCACGTGTTCCTTTGTCTCCTAGAGCATCAGCACATAAAACTGGGAAGAATCCTACAGATAATGTAGCTTTTCTAATAGCAGCTTTAAGTTCTTCTTCAGTTATTTCTCCACCATCTAGGTATTTCATCATTAGTTCTTCATCAAAATCAGCTACTGCTTCAATTAATTTAGTTCTATATTCTTCAGTTTTTTGTACCATGTCTGCTGGGATTTCCATTTCAGTTAATTCTTGTTTTTCAGTTCCATCATATTTGTATGCTTTTTTAGTAACTAAATCAATGTAACCTTCAAAGAATTGTTCAGCACCGATTGGTAACATAATTGGAGCAGCGTTAGCACCTAATCTACTTTTAATTGTATCAAGTGAATAGTAGAAGTCAGCACCCATCTTTTCCATTTTGTTAGCACAAATCATTCTTGGTACTTTATATTCATTTGCTTGTCTCCAAACAGTTTCAGTTTGAGGTTCTACACCTGCTTGAGCATCAATTAGAGCTATAGCACCATCTAGAACTCTTAAACTTCTTTGAACTTCGATAGTAAAGTCTACGTGACCTGGAGTATCGATAATGTTTAATCTATATCCCTTCCAGTGACAAGTAGTAGCGGCAGAAGTAATTGTAATACCTCTTTCCTTTTCTTGTTCCATCCAGTCCATTTGAGATTCACCTTCGTGAGTTTCTCCAATTTTGTGTGTAATACCAGTTAAGAATAAAATTCTTTCTGTTGTAGTTGTTTTACCGGCATCGATGTGAGCCATGATACCGATATTTCTTAATTTGTCAATTGAAACGTCTCTAGCCATAAGCAATTACCATCTATAATGAGCAAATGCTTTATTTGCTTCTGCCATTCTATGAGTATCTTCACGTTTTTTGCAAGCTCCACCAGTACCGTTTGAGGCATCTATGATTTCGTTTGCAAGATTAATGGCCATTCCCTTTCCATTTCTTAATTTTGCATAATTAACTAACCATCTTAAAGCTAGTGTTTGAGCTCTTTCATCATTAACTTCCATTGGAACTTGATAGTTTGAGCCCCCAACTCTACGAGATTTAACTTCAAGAGCTGGTTTGATATTTTCTAATGCAGCACTATAAACTTCTAAAGCTGGTTTTCCAGTTTTTTCAGCAACTATATCAAATGCTTCATATAATATCTTTTGAGCTGTACCTTTTTTACCATCTAACATAATTTGGTTTACTAATTTAGTAACTACTTTTGAATTATATATAGGATCTGGTAGTACATCTCTTTTAACTGCACGTCTTTTACGCATTTAATTTTCCTCCTATTCTATTATTTTTTGTCTTTTTTAGTTCCGTATTTACTACGTCCTTGTTTACGGTCTTGAACTCCGTGAGTATCAAGTGTACCTCTTACGATATGATAACGAACACCGATTAAATCCTTAACACGGCCACCTCTTACTAAAACAACACTGTGTTCTTGTAAATTGTGTCCTTCTCCTGGAATATAAGCATCGATTTCTTTACCATTAGAAAGTCTAACACGAGCATATTTTCTTAATGCTGAGTTCGGTTTTTTAGGTGTTCTTGTACCAACTTTAGTACAAACTCCTCTTTTTTGTGGACTCTTTGCATCAGTTTGTTTCTTTTCTAGAGTGTTAAATCCAACATTTAATACTGGACTTTTACTCTTTCTTGTTTTTTTGCTTCGATTTTTCTTTACTAATTGATTGATCGTAGGCATTTATTTTCGCTCCTTTCCATTAACACACATCCTGGTGTATCGAACATTGTTTTAAACTAGGTTCTACCTAAGCAGAACCCGTCTTTTCAAAATGCAAATATACTATAACATTAATATGATATGTTTGTCAAGAAAAAATAATGATTTTTGGGTTAATTTGTTGTTTTCTTATTATCATACGCCTTTATTAAATCTATAGAGTTTTTTTACAATTGTATTATAATCTACGCCTGATCTTTTTGAGAGACAATGTATTTTGTTAGATACATGCACTTTACTAATAAGTTATACTCCGATAAAAGAGTTGGTTTACTATCTAATACAATTACTTCTTTATAGTATTTTTTAGTTAATTCACTTAATAATAGTTTATCTAAGTCTGACCTAAATTAAAATATATTGCTATATTATTGTAAGTTTTTGATAATGTACTTCTACCATGACAATATAAATACTTATCATGAATTACGGGAATGCCAATACCAGCTTCAACCATCGTAGATTCTAAATATTTGCTTGCTATAGATGTTTCAAATCCTGTAAAGATTTCAAAAACATCACAATTTACATCAAAATTATAATCATATTCTTTCGTACTATCAATTATTCTTTGATAATCATTATCCAAATAATAATTTAATAATATTGCACATGGTATTAATGTTGCTGCTAAAGATATAAAACTTTTTTTCAGGATCTTTACAAACATAATTTAAACTAATTACACTGTTTTCATTGTTTTCCTTACTTTTTTCAAGTTCTTCCTTGTAACTTCTAACCATTCTTTTGGATACTTCAAGTTTTTCTGCTAGTTCCTTTATATTGTATTTTCAACCATTTTCTAAATATTCAAGTATTAATAAACAATTTGATATTTTTGACATAATTAACCCCACATTTAAATCAAAAGCAGATTTAAAAACTGCTATATAATTTATAGATTAAGTAAACTGCAAAAAGTAATGCAAGTAGAAGTATACCACTTAAGACAAGCATTTCAACCAAACCCCAGCCTCTATTATCTTTTAGTTTATTATTTATATTTTTAAGCATCTTTATCACCTGTAAGTGTATTATATTAAATATGATTATAATTGTCAATTTATTAAATTAAAATTTTATCCTTGATTTATTAAAATTAATATGGTATATTTTAGTTGTACTAGTACATATAGTACAATGGAGGATAAAAATGATAGAACTTAAGAATTTAAGTAAGGCATTTGGGAAAGATAAGAGAGTTATCGAAAATCTTGATTGTCACATCCCTGATAATGCAATTTATGGTTTAGTGGGTGCTAATGGCTCTGGTAAATCGACCCTTCTTCGTCTAATATGTAGTATTTATACTGCTGATAATGGAGAAATACTTATAGATGGAGAAAAATCTTATGATAATGAGGAAATAAAGAAGAAAATAGTATTTGTTCCTGATGATTTATTTTTCTTTAATGGGTATAGCTTACTTGACACAGCTATATTTTATCAAAGTTTTTATGAAAATTTTGATTTAGAATTTGTTAAAAAGGAAGCTAAATTATTAAAACTTGATATCAATAAACCAGTGGCAAGTTTTTCTAAAGGAATGAAAAGGCAATGTGCCCTACTTTGTGCAATTGCTTGTAATACGAAATACTTATTTTTTGATGAAACCTTTGATGGACTTGATCCTGTAGTTAGGAAACATTTTAAAGATTTACTCATAAAACAAATGACTAAACAAGATACTACAATTATAATGACTAGTCATAATTTAAGAGAACTTGAAGATATTTGTGATAATCTTGGGCTTTTATTTAAAGGCAATATTCTCTTTGAAGGTGATATTGATAGTCTTAAAACTAATATTATAAAAGTGCAAATTTCTTTAAAAGAAGACTTTTCTAAAGATGATTTTAAAGATTTTGAAATTCTTTCATATAAGAAACTCGGTAATATAGCTACCATAATTATGGAAGATAATAAAGATGTTCGAAATAAACTATCTAAAATGAAACCAATTATTTTGGATTATTTACCACTAACTTTAGAAGAAATATTTATTTATAAAATGGAGGTGCTTGGATATGAATTTAATGAAGTTCTTTAATCTAAAGTTTTTAAAAGAAAATATTAAGAAATCTAATGGAGTGCTCTTATTCTTAGTTTTTATTATACCTGTATTTAATATTATAACTATATTTATGAACTTAAAACAAAATCATTACATAGTTAACTTTATACCATTTAATATAATAAATTATATTGGAGCTTTAATACTCCCTATTATAATTGCTTATTCTCTGAATAAGTATTTATTTAAACAAAATAGTGTGGATTTTTATCTATCTAAACCAATTAATAGATGCAAATTATATTTTTCCAATCTTTTAGGTGGGTTCTTTTTAATATTTTGTTTAATACTTTTAAATTCAATTATATTTTTATTATTTGGTTTATTTACTAATATGCTTTTACCATTTAGTTTTATATTAGATTATTTTATTTATTTTCTAATACTATATTTTTTTGTTTATATAATTGCTACTTTAAGTATTTCTATAACAGGTAATTTTATTACAGCTTTGATTGTTGCTATGATTATCATGTGGATGCCCATGATTATAAGTTATGGTGATAAAGTTTTATATGATAATTATAATCAAACATATTTAAAAGTATCTAGTTGCAACACAGTAGCAAGTACATGTGTAAATGAAAATAATGAATACAAATATAAGGTTATTGCTAAAAAAAATATATCTGCCAGTTTAAGTTTACCATCAAGTTTTATTTTAAAAAATGAATTTAATATGGTAGATGTTATTAAGACTATTATTCTCTCTATAATTTATGTTTTTTTAGGCTATATAGCATTCAGAAAAAGAAAAATGGAAAATAATAATATTGGGTTTGCAAATGAAATCGTGCATTATATAGTTAAAACTATTACTATCATACCACTTGCCTTTATTGTTAGTTTATTTATTAAAGAAAAAGACTTATTAACAAGTTTTTTAATTATAATCGTTGCCTTTATTTATAGTATTATTTATGATATATTTACTAGAAAAAATAATTATAATGGAATGAAATCAGTAATCATCTTTATTTGGACATTTGTACTTTTATGTTTTGTTAATTTTGGACTTATAGGTCTTTATAGTAGAAATGTAACTCTAAGCACAACAACATTTACATATAAAAATCTTTATGTTGATGATATTGTTTATGAAATTAATAATTTCGACTTTATAGAAAGAATAGAACAAGCAAATGATATTGTCAGTGAAGACTTTTATATTCCAAATAGTAATATACGAATTATGCTAAATATACCAACTGATGTTTATAATAAACTTCATGAAAAAGATTATGAAGATTATCGCAAGTATGCAAATAATTATAATTACAAGCTTGTAAATGGTGCTTATCTTGACTTTGAAAAATTAGATGTATCTAAGCTTAATTTTAAAAACATTAAAACTACGAAAGATGAAAATGATAAGATTATTGATTTATACTCTTACAAAAATCATAAATTTGATTATTTTAGAATATCTATTGATGCTAATAAAGATATATTGAAATATGTTATTAAATACTTTAATGAAAAATTTATAAAAAATAAAGATGAAATATTAAATAGAGTTTTTATTCCTTATGATTATTCAGAAAATGTGGAAAATTCTCAAATATTAAGATATATTTTAACAAAATATCCAGATGTTTTAAAGAATTATTTAATTGAACACTATAATGATAATGTTCAAGATGATTATATGATTATTGATTATGGTTTTGAAAATACATTTGATAAAGTAGATAGTTACATTATAAATGATGTTGATAATTTTAAAGATTTTTTAAACAGTTATAAAGATTTATGCTATAATGAAGGTAATTGTCAAAAGGAATGATGTCTAGTGAACATTAGTATTGATTATCAGTCACGAACCCCCATCTATGAACAAATAGTTAAAGGAGTTGAAAAGTTAGTTATTTTAAATATTTTAAAACCTAATGAACAAATACCTTCAATCAGAGAACTAGCTTGTAGTTTAGGAATAAATCCAAATACTGTAAAAAAAGCTTATGATATTTTGGATAGTAAAGGCATTATTATTACTAAATCTACCAAAGGAACATTTATAACTGAAGATATTATAAATGCTAAAAATGATAGAATTCTAGAACTATATGATGATTTAAATAATATAATAACTGAACTTAAAAATTATGGATTTTCTACAGAAGAAATTATAACAAAAATAAAAAGTCACAAAAATTAATTGTGGCTTTTAAATTTAAGTTTTTATTTTATAAAATTTACGTTTTGAGTTTGAAATATTTGTGTTTTTGTTATAGTATTTTTTAGGGAATATATAATAGCTTTAATGCTATTAATAATAAAATTAGATATCACCTGTAGGCAAATGTCAATCACTATAATATAGGTAGACATTCGAGTTACGAATGTTCCTTTTTTATTTTATGAAGACTACTCTTCATGTATACATTATACTAAATACTTTACTTAAAAACAACAAAAAAACCACACAAATGTGGTTTTAATTTTAGAATTAAACTAATTCTACTTCAGCACCAGCTTCAGTTAATTGAGTCTTAATAGCTTCAGCTTCTTCAGCAGGAATATTTTCTTTAATATTTCCACCATTGTCAGCTACAGCTTTAGCTTCAACTAATCCTAAACCAGTAATTTCTTTAATGATTTTAATAACTGCAATTTTGTTTCCACCAGCTGATTTTAATACAACTGTTCTAGTTTTTGGTCCTTCTTCTACAGCAGCAGCTGGAGCAGCAGCAACAGCTACAGCCATTGGATCAACACCAAATTCTTCTTTCATTGCGTCAACTAATTCTTTAACTTCAAGAATTGTCATTTCTTTTAATGCACTTATAAAATCTTCTTTGTTTAATTTTGCCATATTCTATTCCTTCCCTTCTAATTGTTCGGCATAAAGATTTAATCCTATTGCTAAATCTTTAACATATTGCATCATACCACCAGCAAGCATTGTAAGTAATCCTTCTCTTGATGGAATGGTAGCATATTCTTTTATTACAGCTAAATCTGCAACATTTCCACTGATAACGCCTACACGGATATCTAATTTATCATGTTTCTTAGCAAATTCTGATACAATTTTAATTGGTTCAAGTAATTCTTTACCAAATAGAATTGCATTTGGTCCTTCTAAGAATTCATCTAAATTAAGATTTAATTCATCAGCAGCTCTTTTAAGTAATGTGTTTTTATAAACCCTTACTTCTGAATCAACGTTTTTAAGTTCTTTTCTTAATTCAGAAAGTTCTTCAACTGTTAATCCTTGGTATTGGAATATTATAACACTTTCACTTGTTTTTAATTTGTTAACAATTTCGTCAACAACAAGTTTCTTTTGTTCAAGAATTTTTGTGCTTGCCATATTCTCCTCCTTATTATATTAGAAAAGCTTCCCAAGGGAAGCTTAAAATTATCGTGTAGTTTTAAGTATCCCCTCGGTAGGACTTATTTTTTTGCCTACTGTCTTTGGTTCTTGCTTTTTCTAATACGTATTATATTACATTTTTAATTAAATGTCAAAACTATTTTTATCTAACTTGATTCCAGGACCCATAGTTGTTGAAATAGCAATATTTTCAATAAATGTTCCTTTTACTGTTTGTGGTTTAGCTTTAGAAATTGTTGTGATAACATAAGTTAAGTTTTCAGCTAATTTCTTTTCATCAAATGAAACTTTACCAATTACAGTATGGATATTACCAAATTTATCATTCTTGTATGTAACCATACCTTTTTTAAGATCTTCAACAATAGCACCAACTTTAGTTGTTACTGTTCCAGTCTTAGGGTTAGGCATTAAGTTACGTGGTCCAAGAATATTACCAATTTTACCAACTTCTGGCATCATATCTGGTGTAGCAACTACAACATCAAAGTCAAACCAGTTTTCATTTTTGATTTTATCAAGCATATCTTTTTCCCCAACAAAATCAGCTCCAGCTTTTTTAGCTTCTTCAGCAAATGCTCCTTTAGCTATAACTAAAACTTTTTTAGATTTACCAGTTCCGTTTGGAAGTGATAAAGCTCCTTTTAATTGTTGGTCAGATTTTTTAGGGTCAATGTTTAACTTAATTGCAACATCAACTGTACTATCAAATTTAGTAACGCTTGTTTCTTTAACTAATTTGATTGCATCTTCTAAAGCATATGCTTTGTTTTTATCAACGTTTTTAGATGCTTCCACATATTTTTTTCCATATTTTTTCATAGTTTACCTCCTAACTGTGGTTCATTAAGCGGACAATTTTTATTATTTTAATTATTTTTCTTCAGTTTCTTCTTCAGATTTTTCTAAATCATCATGAGTTGGAACTTCAGCACTTGCTTCAGCCATTTCTTTAGCTTCTTCTTCAAGTCTTTCTAGTTCTGCTTCACGTTTAGCTTGTTCTTTTTCTTCTGCTTTTGCTTCAGCTGCTTGTTCTTCAAGTTCAGCATCATTGAAGCCTTTAACTGCAATACCCATGTTACGAGCAGTACCAGCAATAATGTTCATAGCTGCTTCAACATCATATGCATTTAAATCTGGCATTTTTGTTTCAGCGATTTCTCTTAATTCCTTTTCAGTAATTGTAGCTACGATTTCATTAGCACCTTTCTTACTACCGCTTTTAACTTTAGCAACTTTCTTTAATAAGAATGCTGCTGGAGCAGTTTTTAGAACAAAGTCAAATGAACGGTCATCGTAGATGGTAATTTCACATGGAACGATATCTCCCATTTTGTCTCTACTTGCTTCATTAAACTTAGTACAAAATTCTCCTAAGTTAATTCCAGCAGGTCCTAAAACTGTACCAACTGGTGGTGCAGGTGTTGCTTTACCAGCTTCGATTTGTAATTTAATTTTCTTTACGACTTCTTTAGCCACGAAAACACCTCCTATAAAAATTTTTTCGCGTAAGTGGTTATAGGGCAAGTCCGCAAGTTATCCCCTCCACTTAACAAATTATATTAAAAATATAAACTTGCAATTACGATAATACCACATTTTTACACATTTTACAAGAAAATTTAGTTATTTTTGTTATTTTTATTGGAAGTTTTAAAAAAATATGGTAATATTAATTAAGAATAGGGATGATTTTATATGGCAAAGTTTTTTAATCAAAAAGTAAAAAAGAATAAAAGTAATTTTACTTCTATTATTGTAGTTTGTTCTATTGTAGGCATACTTTTACTTATTTTTGTTGCTGTTATGGCTAGTGTATTCGGTGGCAATAAACATAGTGATGCAGTTGTTTACCTACGTGATGATGCTGCAATTGAAGTAAATAATAAAGATATAGATAAAACTTTATTCTTTGAAGAATTAAAAAATGTTAAAGAAAGCGATATTAAAGTCGACTATAGTAAAGTTAATTTTAATGAAGTTGGTACTTATGAAGTTAATATTACAATTTATAAAAAGAAATATAAAGCTAAGCTTCAAGTTGTAGATACTGAGTCACCTATTTTAAAAGTAAAAGATGTAACTATTTCTGTTGGAGATACATATAAAGCAAAAGATTTTGTAGAGTCTTGCAAAGATAACAGCAATAAAGAATGTAATGTTGAATTTTATGATTCTGGAGTTAATCAAAATGGAGAAAAATTAAATTATGGTAGTTTTACAAATGAAGGAACTTATACTATTCAACTAATTGCAAGTGATGAATCTGGTAATAAAACTAGTCCAGTTAGTGCAACACTTAATATTGGTAAAGGTTCTAGTAAACCCACAAAATGTACTTATGGTAATAACGAATATGACAAAAATTCTACTATGGCTGTAGATGTAACAGATAATGGTTGTGCTCTTGATTTGAACTTATATCAAAAC
>UMKE01056544.1_pt1 | contig 152499 bp, 119 predicted proteins | sample 1966231 | NCBI WGS metagenome assembly UMKE01 (sample SAMEA4836168, study PRJEB28245) | human gut metagenome | biome: gut microbiome; material: fecal sample | place: Denmark | collected 2008 | reverse complement strand
TAAATAAAAAATAAATAAAAAAATAAATATAAAAATAAATATAAAAATAAATATAAAAATTAAATAATCAAACATGAAAGGAAGGTTAGAAAATGTCATATTATTCGCCATCAATAGAAAAATTAATTGAGGCTTTTGAAAAATTACCGAGTATAGGAAATAAAACTGCTGCAAGATTGGCATTTTATATATTAAATGCTAGCCAAGAAGAAACTAATGAATTTGTAGAAGCAATTGTAAATGCTAAAAAGAATTTAAAATATTGTTCAATATGTTATAATATTTCAGATACAGACCCATGTGCAATTTGCTCTAATGCAGGAAGAGATAAATCTGTAATATGCGTAGTTGAAGATGTAAAAGATATAGTCGCAATGGAAAAAACACACGAATTTAAAGGTCTTTATCATGTATTACATGGTTCAATTTCACCAATGAACGGAATAGGTCCAGATGATATAAAAATAAAAGAGCTATTGACTAGATTAATGGAAGGAACAGTAAAAGAAGTAATTTTAGCAACAAATCCACGAGTAGAAGGAGAAGCTACAGCTATTTATTTATCAAAATTGATAAAACCACTAGGGATAACAGTAACAAGAATAGCACATGGAATTCCAGTTGGTGGAGATTTAGAATATACAGATGAGGTTACATTAAGTAAAGCGTTAGAAGGAAGAAGAGAAATTTAAAAATGTAATTTTAAAGCAATAATTATGTGTAAGTTATATACAATTTTATTTGATATCTGAAATTAGTGTTATATTAGTACCCAAAGCAGAAAAGAAATCACCAAGAGTAGCTGTTTGATCTGCAGATAATCCATCAGATAAATAAATAGCTAAAATATTAGCAAGCGTTACTAATTCAGTACCTGTCAAATTATCCAAAAACATAAAGATACACCCCTTAATAAAATATGAGGTGTATTTTTTGTATGTGAACACATATAAAGTTAATAATAAAATTTTACGGATTTTATTTTAATAATAGTTTTAGCAAGTAACAATTTATAATAATAATATTTATTAAATATGCACATAAATAGAAAAACAGAGCAGATATAAAAATGCTCTGTTTTTGTAATTTATTTAAATTAATTCATTTTTTAATATTTCGCATATATGTTTTGTTGAATCTATATGAGCTAAATTATGTGTTTTTTCTTTCATTGATTCGAGTAAAGTTTCAGATTTTAGCAAGTTTGATATTACAATATCTGGAGAATCGTTTTTTCTTAACCAAACTGCCACACCAGATTGCTCTAAAAATTCTGCATTTTCTTCTTCTTGACCTGGTATAGGGTTTATTACTAATATTGGTAATGATGATGCTAAACTTTCTGAAATTGTTAACCCACCAGGTTTGGTTACTACTAAACTAGAAATTGACATTACTTCTGGAACTTTATCTATAAATTCATATATTTTTAATGAGCTTGAATCTTCTAATGTATTTGCAAGGTCCTTAAAAGCATGATTCATTTTCGGATTTTTTCCAGAAATTGCTACTATTTGATATTTATCTAAATAGTGTGTTAATGTTTGTAAAATTTCTACAGTTCTACTTTTTCCAAGTCCAAATTCACCACCACCAAAAAATAATATTGTTTTTTTATTAGGTGATAAATTAAACATTTTATAAATTTCATCTTTATTAAAATTAGATGAAAATTTGCTTGACAATGGTATTCCCGTAACAAAAACTTTTTCATCGGGTATTTTAAAATCATTTACTAGCGATGTTTTCATTCTATCATTTGATACAAAAAAGTAATCGCCATATTCATTTCCAACAAGCCATTGGTCGTGAGGTGCAAAATCAGTTAAAATTGTAGCTAATTTACAATTTATTTTTCCTTTTCGTTTTAAATAACTAGTCATCTGTGTACCAAATGGATGAGTTGATATTACCAAATCTGGGGAGTACTCTTCAAATAAACTTTTTAGCTTTCGAGATATAACTTTATTTGTTGTACTACTTATTTTTGAAAGAGCACCTTTTTCAGAATGATAATATACTTGTTTCCAAGCCCAAGGAGCTTTTTTTGCCATTTCTTTGTATGCTCCAGTTGTTATTTTATCTAAAGCCTTATTTATATATTTAATACAATCGACTATGTTAGTTTCTACATTTTCAAAATTATTATCAATATATTCTTTAATGGATTTAGCAGCAGAAAGATGTCCACCACCATAAGCTGCGTATAAAATTAGAATTTTTTTCATTTTTTCTACCTTTCATAAATAATCTGAAAAAATTGTACCATACTATAATAAAAACAACAAGAAAAATTTAGAAGATTTAAAAGTTGTTAGGGTAATTTTCTCTATTGCTATACAATTGTTTAAATTTGTAAAGTAAAAAGTTTATAGGTGTATCTTAAAACCTAGATATATTAAATTAGAATGAAAGGAATTAATCAATTAATAAATTAATTTTTTTATATAATTGGTTATATTAGGAAAGATGAAAAAAAGTTTAAAATATTTTATTATATGCTCTATATTTATAGTTTTTACATTATTTGTACTATTATTTAAAACGAATAATGTAGATATTGTTCAAGCTGCTACAAATAATAATACATCTGATGTGCAGTTAATAGCGAGAGCCATTAATGGTGAGGCAAGAGGTGAACCTTATGAAGGTCAAGTAGCCGTAGGGGCAGTTATATTAAACAGAGTAAAAAGCTCTAAGTTTCCAAATACAATAGCTGGTGTAATATACCAGTCTGGTGCATTTACAGCAGTTTCAGATGGTCAAATAAATGTACCCATAGCATCAAATTCAACAGTAGTAAAAGCTGCACAAGATGCATTAAATGGCTGGGATCCAACAGGTGGTGCAATATATTATTTTAATCCAAATACAGCAACTAATAAATGGATTTGGTCAAGACCACAGATAAAGACAATTGGAAATCACATTTTTTGTAAATAAAAAATAAGTAAAAAATTAAATAAAAACAAATGAGAAATGAGTAGAAAATAAATAGAAAGTAAATAAAAAAATAGAGAAAAAATAAATAAAAATGAATGAAAAATAAATAGAAAATAAACAGAAAATAAATAAAAAAATAAATGAAAAATGAATGGAAAATAAATAAAAAATAAACAGAAAATAAATAAAGATAGACAGAGAATAAGTAAAAAAATAAATATATGATAAATCAATTAAGACAATAAAGGTTTATAGGTAACCAATTTAAAAACCTAAATATGTTATATAAGGAATGATATTGTGAGTGATTTTAGAATTAAAATGAAAGACTTTGGAAAAAAATTAAGAAGTAAAAGATTAAATATATTGGCAGTTGCATTATTGATTGCATTTATATTAATAGTAATTTATTCATATAATACACAAAAAAAATATAGACAATCAATTGAAAATAATTATAATATGGCATTTTTTCAATTAGTAGATTATGTACAAGATGTTGAAGTATATCTTGCTAAATCTGTAATTTCAAATTCGCCAGAAAGTGGTGCTGAAACATTAACTTATATATGGAGAGAAGCAAATTTAGCCCAAACATATTTATCTATGCTACCAATGAATAGTGTAGAGCTAGAGAATACTGCAAAATTTTTGAATCAAGTCAGTGATTATAGTTATTCTTTATCAAGAAAAACTATTAATAACACAGAACTAAGTCAGGAAGATTTAGATAATTTGGATAAATTACACGATTATAGTTTGCAATTAGAAAATACACTAAATCAGTTATCTTTAGATATAAATGATGGAAGAATTACTTGGGGTGAACTAACAAATAAAGCAGCACCTGCATTTGCAAAACAGGTAAGTAATATTTCACAAGATAGCTTTGGCTCTTTAGAAGAAAATTTTCATGAATATGCAGGTTTAATATATGATGGTGCATATTCAGAGCATATGACAAATCCAGAAAGAAGAGGCTTAACTGGTGATGATATTGATGAGGAGACAGCAAAAAATAAAGTTGAAGAATTTATTTCAAAAGATAAAATTAAAAAAATTGAAAGCAATGGTTTAACAGAAAATGCAAATATACAATCATATGATTTTATAATAACAACAACAAATGACGAGATTGTTTGGGTATCAATTTCACAAAAAGGTGGCCATATAATTTCAATGAATTATAATAGAGATGTAACTACGGAAATATTATCACAAGAAGATATTGATAAAGTAGCACAAAATTTCCTTGAACAAAAAGGCTTTAAAAATATGAAAAAAACATATTTTACTAAAAGAGATGGAATAGAAACTATAAATTTCGCATATGAACAAGATAATGTAATTGTATATCCAGATTTAATAAAAGTAAAAATTGCATTAGATAATGGTGAAATACTTGGTATTGAAACAACAGGATATTTAAATTCACATACACAAAGAACAATGCCACAAATAAAAGTAAGTAAAGAAGAAGCAAAAGCAAAAATAAATAAAAATTTACAAATTGAAAGTGAAAGATTAGCAATAATTCCAACAGAATTTCAAACAGAAATAATGTGTTGGGAATTTAAAGGTAGAGTTGATGACAGAGAATTTTTAGTTTATATAAATGTTGAAACAGGAAAAGAAGAAGATATTTTAGTAATATTAAATAGTGATGAAGGAACTTTAACAATGTAAAAAATTACTATTATAAAAAAATAAAAAAAGCACAAAATAGTATTGAAAAACAAATAAATAATAAAAAAAGATTAAATTAAAATTTAGTTTTAAATAATTATTGATTAAATAAAATTAAGATTTATGAATTATTTTTATAATTTTAATTATAAAATAATAATTTAATAAAATTAATTATTTAAAATAAATTATTTTAAATTAATTATTAAAAATTAATTATTGAAATAAAATCAATTATTATAAATTAATTTTAAAACTATAATTATTAATTTATAAAATATATAAATTACTATTAAATAATATATTTATGATAATTATTTTAGTTATATTTATAGTATTTTAAATTAATAATAATTAAAAGAATTAATAAAAAAATAATTAAAAAATTAATTATAAAAAAATTTAATAATAATTAAAAATATTTTTTATAATAAAAATTTAATCAATGTTTATTAAATACAAGTTTTTCAAAGGAGGATTTTTGTTATGTCTAGGAAAAAGACAATGATGTCTGAAGCTTTAAAAGAAGAGATAGCAAAAGAGCTTGGAGTATATGAACAAGTAAAAAAAGATGGTGGATGGCAAAATGTTTCATCTAAAGATTGTGGAAATATTGTTACTAAAGCTATAGAAATTGCAAACAGAAAAGTAGAAGAATAAAAATAAGGACGAAAATATAAATTTTCGTCCTTATTTTTATAAATATTTTTTTAATACTGTTTAGAATTACGTACAAAATATATTTATAATTTATATTGTTAAGCAATTGTTTCAAAGATATTAGTAACAATATATTTTTTTCATAAAAACTTGTAAAATTTTTATATAGAGCATATAATTTAAAAGAATTTTTAGGAAGGGAGAGGTAATCCGATTATTTACATAGTATTTTAATGGGATTATACGTGATTTAAATGAAAAATTTACAAGTAAGAGATATAATAGAGCAATGTGATGGAAAATTAATAATTGGTAATGTAAACATAGAATGTGTAGACTTTTGCACAGACACAAGAAAAATAAAAAAAGATGATACATATGTTGGTTTAAAAGGTGAAAAATTTAATGGTAGTGAATTTTATAAAACTGCTCTTGAATTAGGAGCAAAAGTTTGTATATTACAAGATGTAACATTAGATGAAGAAACAATAGAAAAATATAATGATAGAGCAATAATATTGGTACAAGACACATTAAAAGCATTACAGTCAATTGCAAAATATAAAAGAAGTTTATATAACATACCAGTAATAGCTATTACGGGAAGTGTAGGAAAAACAAGTACAAAGGATATAATAGCAAGTGTTGTATCAACAAAATATAAAACATTAAAAACAGAAGGTAATTTTAATAATCATATAGGAGTTCCATTAACAATATTACGTTTAAAAGATGAAGAAGCAATGGTAGTAGAAATGGGTATGAGCAACCTAGGTGAAATAAGCTTACTTACAAATATTGTAAAACCAACAACAGCTGTGATAACAAATGTTGGAACAGCACATATTGGAAATTTAGGCTCTCGAGAAAATATATTAAAAGCAAAATTAGAAATATTAGAAGGATTAGCTGAAAATGGAACTTTAATTATTAATAATGATAATGATATGTTACATATGTGGAATGAAAAAAATAAAAAATATAAGGTAATGGATTTTGGAATTAAAAGTGAAAGCGATATAATGCCGGAAAATATTGAATTACAGGCAAATGAAAGTAGATATAAAGTAAAAATAAATGATAAATACTATGATGTAAGTGTACCCGTAGGAGGAGAGCCATTTATTTATAATAGTTTATGCGCAATTTGTGTTGGAGAAACTTTAAATATAGAAACAGAAAATATAATTTCTGGTATTAAGAAATTTGAATTAACGAAAAATAGAATGGAAGTAAGCAAAGTAGGAAGCATTACAATAATAAATGATTGTTATAATGCGAATTTTGATTCAATGAAGGCTGGAATTGAAAATTTATCTAAAATGAAAGCAAACAGAAGAATTGCAATATTAGGTGATATGTTAGAGCTAGGTGAATTTTCCGAAAAATTACACAAAGCTGTAGGTGAAGAAATAGCTAAAAATAAAATTGATATATTAATTACTGTCGGTACTGAAGCGAAAAATATTGCAAAAGAAGCAGAAAATTGTGGAATGAAAAAAAGCGGAATTTATGAGTTTAATAGCAATAATGATGTAATAAATTATATAATTAACAATAAAAAAGACGAAGATTGTATATTAATAAAAGCATCAAATGGAATGCATTTTATAGAAATAGTAAATGAATTAAAAAAACGATTGAAATAGCCTTTAAATGGTGCTATAATGCAGTAAAAAATGAACAAAAGTAGAAAGGACGTTAAATATTATGATTTTTAAGAATTACTACAAAATATTGGGTTTAACAAATAATATAAAATCTACACAAGAAGAAATAAAATCTGCTTATAGAGAGCAAGCAAAAAAATATCATCCTGACGTAAATGTAAATAATAAAAATGCAGAAGAAAGATTTAAAGATATAAATGAAGCATATAGAACACTATCTGATCCAATTCAGAAGAAAAAGTATGATAGAACTTGGAATAATTATGTTGGGAAAAAAATACAAAAAGCAAATTCTGGTGAAAGAGAAATTAGAGTGAATGATATTGTAAATATGTTTTTTGGAGGAAATTTAACAAAAAAAACATCAGAAGAAAAACAACAAATTAAGGGAGAAAACATAGAAGTACAAATAGATATATCTATAAAGGAGGCTTTTGAAGGAACTCATAAAATGATATCATTCAATAATGAAAAAGATAAAAATAAAAAAATAGATATTGATATAAAAAAAGGTATAAAAAAAGGCGAAATAATAAGAATTGAAGGTAAAGGGAAAAAAGGAAAAAATGGTGGAGAAGACGGTGATTTTTTAGCTAAAATAAATATTGTAGATAATGGAACATACAAATTGGTAAATGATGATATATATGTTAATTTATATGTAACACCTTGGGATGCTGCATTAGGAGCAAAATTATCAGTTAGTGGAATTGATGGCGAAATATCGCTATTAATTCCTAAAGGAACACAAAATGGTGATAAAATATCTATTCCAAACAAAGGATATTATATAACGGAAAATAAAAGAGGAAAACTTATAATTGAAATTAATGTAGTAATTCCAAAAAAATTATCTGAAAAAGAAAAAGAGCTATTTTTAAAATTAAAGAAAATATCAAAATTTAATCCCAATAATATAGTAGACATAAAATAAATGATTGACAAAATATTAAAATTGGTGATATAATAAAAAATGTATTATGAGCGAAAGATAAACTATGTAGAAGGCATAGGAAAGGGGTGTATATTATATGGAATATATACAAGGCAAACATTTTAGTATAATGGATTCAAAAAAAGTTAATACAGTAATTTATGAACTAAGTGATAATAAAGAAAATCAAAAAAAACATCCTAGATACACAATTGATAGATTAGATTCTATAGAAGAATTTAGAAATGATAAAATAAAAAGGACGTATTTTGTTGATGAACCAAAAAAATCTGGAAACAAATTACTTTTTCTATCTTTCGAGGAAGATAAAGTTACTGTTAATATGGGAATTTTAAAAAATGATGAAGTAAAAATAACAAAAAAACCCGTACCTGTAAAATTTGATACATTGTACAAAGAAAGTGACACAGAATATTATAAAGAATTTAATTGCACACCAAACAAAAAAAGGCCTATATCAATTATTGATCCTGAAACAGGAAAAGAGGTAAAGCCAATTTTATATTATGATAGTAAAACAAATGAAATAAAAGGAAAGTGTAAATTAAAGCCAAACAAACCATATTTAGCTTTTGAAATTGTGTAAAATAAAAGGAGGTATTTTAATGGGCGGTAGCGACGTCGAAGTTAGAGTAATTGTAGCAAATGAGAATGATAAAAAAATAAGAGTTAGTGATAGCAATGTGAATAATAGAAAATTTTGGTTATCTGATGAAAACTGTGAAATAATAGCACAAGCACACACATATAGAGTTATTAAAAAAGGAACAGAATTTATTAGAGCTAAGGTTGTAAAAGATAATAACGGCAATAAAAAATTGAAGGCTATATGCAAAGTAAGTGAAAATTTAAAAGAGAGAATGAAAGAAATATTTAATAATAAAGAAAGAAATAGATAATTACAAATGAGAAGGTGAAAATATGAAAAAGCTTTTTACGGAAAAAAAGAAGAAAAAATTATTAGTTTATTTAATACTATGGCTATTGTTAGCCATAGTATTTATCATACCTATATCTGTTGCATATAAGGATTCATTAAATACAAGAGGAAATTTAGAATTAGATTCATTTCAATCAATTATTACAGGTTATCTTACTAATATTAGCATACGTGTAAAAGCATTTAGCGGAGACTATAAACAAAATACTATTAGTGTATTAGAATATTATTCATTTTTTTATTTAGCTTTTGGAGTTATTTTAATATTAAAAAGTAAAGATGACGGAGAGTACCATAATATAGAGCACGGATCTAGTGATTGGTGTGAAAATGGAGAGCAATATAAAGTATTAAGTAAAAATTCTGGAATTATATTAGCAAAAAAGAATTACTTACCAGTAGATAAACCAGGAAATGTTAATGTATTAATTGTTGGACGGATCTGGTGCTGGTAAATCTGCATCATACTCAAAACCAAATGCATATCAAAAGTTGGGATCATATGTATTTACAGATCCAAAAGGTGAATTATATGATGACACAGCAGGATATTTGAAAAGAAATGGATATGAAATTAAAGTTTTAAATTTGGTTAATCCAAAAAATAGTGATGGATACAATCCATTAGCACATATAAAAAGTGATTTAGATGTAGACGTTATAGCATCAACAATAATAAAGGGACAAGAAAAATCTTCCAGTACATCTGATCCATTCTGGGATGATACAGCAGAAATGTTATTAAAATCATTAATATATTTTTTGAAATCAACAAGACCACCAGAAGAGCAGAACTTAGCAAGTTGTGCGGAGCTTGTAAGAGCCGCATCTGCAAATAGTAATGGCGGAAGTCTTTTAAAAGATATGATGAGTGTTTTACCAATAGACCATCCAGCAAGAACTTATTACAAAAACGTTGAAGTAGCTTCTGAAAAGACATTTAGTTCAATATTAGTAACGCTACAGGCAAAACTTGGTAAATTTGATTCAAAAGATATAGCAGAGGTAACATCTACAGATACAATAAATTTTGAAAGAATAGGTAGTGTAAAAACATCTGTGTATGTAATTTCATCTGATACACATACAGCATACGATTTCTTATTAACAATATTCTTTGCACAAATGATTCAACAATTATATGATTATGCTGATAATAATGGCGGAAAATTAAAAATACCAACATTTTTTATACTTGATGAGTTTGCTAACATTGGACAAATACCAGACTTTGATAAAAAAATATCAACATCACGTAGTAGAAAAATATCATTTAGTGTTATATTACAAAACTTGGATCAATTGGAAGCAATATATGAAAAATCTTACGAAACTATAATGGGTAACTGCGATACCCACTTATTCTTGGGAAGTAACTCAACAAAAACAGTTGAATATTTTTCTAAAGCACTTGGAGAAAAAACAATTTCAAGAGAAAGTATTTCAAAAAACAAAGATAAAGATGGACATAAAAGTGGTACTGGTGAATCTGATCAAATTATGGCCAGAGCACTTATGACACCAGATGAACTTAGAAGAATGAGTATGGATTATTGTATAATTTATGAAAAGGGCTTAAAGCCTGTAAAAGCAGAAAAATTTTTCTATTTTAAATCAAATATGATAAAAGAATTTAATAAATTAAAATTAGACCACAATGACTTTGACGCTGGTGTACGTGGAGAATGGAGAAAATTTAATCCATATAAAGTTGGTGCTAATTTAGAAGAAGAAGAGCAGGAAAGTAATTTGAATGTTGAATCATTAGACGATTTATTTGATGATGATGAAACAACAAACTCAAATAAAACTGAGAAAATAAAAAAGGAAGATACAGCAGAAAGCAACAACAAATTTGAAAGCGATTTAAATGAATTATTATTTGATGATGAACAGGAAGTAGATAATACAGCAGAAACAGAAAACGGTGAAATGCTAGATATTCAGAAGGAATTAGAAGCGAAATTTGATGAACTATTTGGTTCAATAGATGATGAAAACGATGATAATGAATAATATAATATGTAAATTAAATATAATTGTTTTAGTAAAGAGCTATGTATAATAAATACTTGGCTCTTTTTATTAATGTTTACCGTCAATATTTTTTGACACATCAATTTCTTTATTATTTTCACTACATTGCTCTTGTTAAAATAACAATAATGTGATACCATAACAACGAAAAACAAAACAATCGGAGGCAAAAAAATGAGCACAAATCTATCAAAAGAAAAACGAGAAAAAATACTAAACAACATAAAAATAATGAGATCAAAATTACAAGAAAACCCTGAACTTCTAATAACCCTAAATGATATAGAAACAGAGCTAAAAAGAAAAAAATACGGACTAGTTTGGGAAGACCACGAAGAAAAAATAGACAAAGAGCTTTCAGACAAAATACCAGTATTCGAAGAAAATAAGGGTTTAGAAATAAAACTAAATCCACAAAAGTCAACAAATTTCATATTAGAAGGAGATAATCTACATAGCTTATATCTACTAGAAAAAACACACAAAAACAGTATAGACTTAATAATAATAGATCCACCATACAACAGAGGAATAAATGACTTTGTCTACGATGATAATTATATAGATAAAACAGATTCATTTAAACACAGCAAATGGATATCATTTATGAGTAGACGTCTAGAAATGGCAAAAAAACTTCTAAAAGACAACGGTGTAATATTCATAAACATAGATGATAATGAATTTGCTCAACTAAAATTATTATGTGACGATATATTTGGAGAAGAAAATTTTATATCATGTTTCCCATGGCATAATAGAACCTCAATTCAAAATGATACGGATATAAGCATTAATCACGAATACATAATTGCATATGCCAAAAAAAGAAGAATAACAAATCGTAGATTAAAAGCAAGCAACAAAGAAAGTTGGTACAATTTAAATGACTTTGTAATACAACCAAAAGAAACGGACTCAAGCAAATACTCAAATCCAGATAATGATCCTAGGGGAATATGGAAAGCAGACCCATTTGATGCACCAAATGTTAGACCAAATTTAACATATGAAATAATAAATCCAGTAACAGGAGTAAAATATTTACCTCCAAAAGGAAGATGCTGGAGAACAGAGCCAGAAAAATATAAACAATTATTAGAAGATAAACGAATAGTATTTGGAAAAAACGGAACATCAAAACCACAATTAAAGGTATTTTATAATGAAGTAAAAATGAAAGGCGAAATACGAAATAGTTGGTTTGATTCTGAAACATATGATACATCAACAAATGGTAAAAAAGAATTTTTATCAATATTACCAGACAAAAAAATATTTAATACACCAAAGCCAGTAAATTTATACAAAGAAATAATAAAAATGGCAATTTCACCTAAAGTAGAAAAGCCGGTAATATTGGATTTCTTTGCAGGCTCTGGAACAGTAGGACAAGCAGTATTAGAAGAATTTAGAGGAAAAAATGCAGAATTTATACTATGTAACAGCAATGAAAATAACATATGTACAGAAATAACATATGAAAGAATAAAAAGAATTATACAAGGCTATACAAATCAAAAAGGATATAATGTTCAAGGAATAGAAGCAAACCTAAAATATTACAAAGTAAAATACATAGATAGATTTAACAGAGAAGATGACGGTTATTATATAGTAAATGAATTATCAAAATACACAAAAGAGCTAGCACAGCTAGAGCACGGATTAGATTTACAAGCTGGAGAATTACAAATATTATTTTCGGATGAAGATGTAGACAAATTTACAAAAAATGAAGAAGCCGTAAGCAAATGCAAAATTATTTACTTAGATAATAATGCACTAATTACAGAAGAGCAATTAAAATTATTTGAACAAAACGATATAAAAATTTGTTATATTCCAGATTATTATTTTGAAAAAGAAATAATGGAGGTTGAACAATGGTAGGAATTAAGTTAAAAGAATTTCAAGAAAAATGTGTTGAAGAATTATTAGAGCAAACGGTATTTGGTGAAAAAAAAGAAATTTTATTGCAAGCTCCTACGGGAAGTGGAAAAACAATAATGCTATTAGAATACATAGACAGATTTTTATTAGAAAATAAAGATTATGTATTTGTATGGTTAACACCAGGCTCTGGAGAGCTTGAAGAGCAAAGTAAAAATAAAATGAATCAACTACTAAAAAATAGAACAACAAAGACATTAAACGAAGTATTAACAACTGGATTTGAAGAGCAAGACACAGCTTTTATAAACTGGGAGAATGTAACTAAAAAAGGAAACACAGCATTAAGAGAGCTAGAAAAAAGTAATTTATATGACAGAATAGAGCAAGCACAAAATAACGGAATAAAATTTATAGTAATAATAGACGAAGAGCACAGAAATAAAACCGAAAAAGCAGAAAGCATAACCAATTTATTTAATGCAAAACATACAGTAAGAGTATCAGCAACAACAAAAAGAAATGATGAAGCATATAACATAAAAATAAGCGAAATGGAAGTTATAAACTCAGGATTAATAACAAAATCATTATATATAAATCAAGGAATTGAAAATAATATTTTATTAGATGATGAAATAGAATATCTACTAAAACTTGCAATAAATAAAAGAAGACAAATAAGAAATACCTGTACAGAACTTGGAGTAAATTACAATCCATTAGTTATAATTCAATTACCAAGTATGAGTGAAAACTTAATAGAAAAAATAGAGCAATATCTAGAAAAAGAAGGATTTACATATGACAATGGGTTATTAGCAATATGGCTTGCAGACAGAAAAGAAAATATAGAAAATATAAGTGATAACACAAGTGAACAATGCTTTTTAATAATGAAACAAGCAATATCAACAGGTTGGGATTGCCCAAGAGCAAAAGTACTAGTAAAAATAAGAGAAAATATGCACGAAGATTTTGAAATACAAACTTTAGGAAGAATTCGTAGAATGCCAGAAGGAAAACACTACGGAAATGAAGTACTAGATAACTGTTATTTATATACATTTGATGACGAATACACAGAAACAGTAAAACACGAACTAGGAAGACAAGCAAGCAATGTAAAAAGCTTATTTGTAAAAGACGAATTTAGAAAATTTAAATTATATAAAGAAGTAAAAAATACTGATGCAGATAACTTTGCACCAAGAGAAGCATTTTACGCAATATATGAATATTACTGTAAAGAATATAATTTAGAAAATTCACAAGAAAAACAAAGTAACGACGGAGATAATAAAGAAGAAAACAAAGAAAGCAACAAAGTAAAACTTGCAAAAGCCGGATACAATTTTAATCAAAATATTACAAATGAAGTAGTTCAAGGAAGTGCAATAGAGCTAAATAAAAAGAATTTTATAAACAGTGAAAAAATTCGTATACAAAGTTCAGTAGATACATATAAAAATGGAATAGATTTACGTCATTCAATAAATGTAATAGCAACAAAAATAGGAATGGTATATCAATACTTATCACCAATATTGCAAAGATTATTCCTAGGGAATGTGGAATTTCCAGAAAAAATATTAAAATTAACTAAAAAAGAATTTTACGCATTTATTATTAATAATGAAAGAAAATTAGAATATGATATATTAAATGCAGTTATTCAAAAAAGAGAGCAAAGAGTAAAATTGCAAACAGAATTTAAAAAGGTAAAAGAATTTATATTCCCAGAGCGAATAACAGTAAAATATAACAAAAAAGATCCAAGTTTATCAGAAATGAGCAAGAATGTATATTATGGTTATCCATCAACAACAATAAAATCCTCATCAGAAGAAAAATTTGAAAAATATTGTGAAGCATCAAGTAAAATAAAATATTGGTATAAAAATGGAGAATCATCAGACGAATTTTTCTCAATAGTATACTTAGATAAAATGAACAAAGCGTGGACTTTTTATCCAGACTATATAGTAGGTGATACAAAAGGAAATATATGGATAATTGAAACAAAAGGTGGCGAAGATGCCTACGGATACTCAAAAAACATAGATATAAAAATAGAAAACAAATATGAAGCACTAAAAACATATGCACAAAAATATAATTTAAAATGGGGCTTTGTAAGAGATATAGATGAAGAGCTATACATATCAAATACAGATGAATATATAGAAGATATGAAAAGCACAAACTGGATAAACTTAAAAAATTATGAAATATAAAACTACAAAATTGTCAAAAAAGGGTAAATACAATTTTATAAAAGCAACTAAATGTAAAAAAATACAAAAGATGTATTGACAATAGTAAACTAACTGGGATATAATAATGTGCGTACACAATTTAGATGTGCATCCCAAGCAAGACTAATTGCAATGCCGGAAGGAGGGGAATACTATGTCAGAGACTAAAGTTAAAGATGGTAATTTAGAAGACGCATTGAAAAGATTTAAAAGACAATGCGCTAGAAATGGTGTATTACAAGAAGTTCGTAAAAGAGAACACTATGAAAAGCCAAGTGTAAAAAGAAAAAAGAAATCAGAGGCTGCAAGAAAAAGAAAGTTTTAATATAATATTAAATTAAAATGTAATATTAATTTTATATTTAAATAAAAAAGAGGTAATAACATAGCGTTTTTACCTCTTTTAGTGTATAATACAAAAAGATAATAAAAAAGAGAGGTTGATAAAAATGTTAAAAGAAAAATTATTAGAAGATTTAAAAAATTCAATGAAAGAAAAAAATATTAACAGAAAAAATGTAATACAAATGGTAAGAGCAGCAATATTACAAAAAGAAAAAGATAACAACATAGAGCTAGATGATACACAAATAATGGAGATAATATCTAAAGAGCACAAAAAAAGAGAAGATTCATTAGAAGATTACAAAAAAGCAAACAGAGAAGACATAATAGCACAAATAGAAGAAGAAATAAATGTATTAAACGAATATCTACCTAAAAAAATGGAAAAAGAAGAGCTAGAAAAAATAATAAGTCAAATAATAGAAGAAACAGGTGCATCAAGTATGAAAGATATGGGAAAAGTTATGAAATTAGCAAAAGAAAAATGTGGTTTAGCTGCGGATGGAAGAGATATAAATGAAATTGCAAAAGTAATGTTAAATAAATAACAAAAATTTCGACATTTTAGTACATTAACATTTTTTTATTGACTAAAAATAATTAATGTAGTAAAATTAAGATATAAACAAAATTTGTGTAGAGTAGGAGGAAGTAGTAATATGAAAAAAATAATAAAAGTAATATTGTTATTAATTCTAGTATTATCTTTCTTATGTATATACACAAACAAATCTGTTTATGCTGTAATAGATCCAACAACATACACTCCGGAAGGATCAGTAGATAAAGATGTAGTTGTAAAATACGGTTCGAACATATCAAGTGCATTAACTGTAATTGGTATAGTAGTATCAGTAATATGTTTGAATATAGTTGGATTTATATTTATTGTATCAAGCCCATCAGGAAAAGCAGAATATCAAAAAAAATTAGTACCAATAGTAGTTGGAATATTAATTATGGCAATTATAACAACAATAGTATCAGGTTTAGCATCTATAGGTGAAAGCCTTAATGGAGAAGATAATGTAGATTCTAGTTTTATAGGTCCAACAAAGCCATAGACAGGGAGGTAGAATATGAAAATTATAAATAAAATAATAATTGCAATAATTGCAGTATTAATATTAATTTGTACATATATACCTTCAAATGCAAAAGCCGTTACGATGAAAAGTATAATTGAAGGTGGAGATATTTTTACACAAAGTGCATCAAATACTGAACTATTTAACGAGACAAATCAAAAAAGTGCTGTAGATGGTATTTATTATATTCTACTTGGAGTAGGAATTGTATTAGCTGTTATAATAGGAATTGTATTAGGAATACAGTTTGTAACAACAGGTGTTACTGGACAAGCTAAAATAAAGGAAAAATTAATACCATATGCAATAGGATGTATAGTAATTTTTGGTGGATTTGGAATCTGGAGAGCTGTAATTAATATGTCGAATGAAGTATTAAATACAGAAAATACGGAAAATACGGAAACACAATATACTATGCCAGATTCATCTGGAGGTTCTTCTCATACAAGTACGGCTGGAGGCAGTCATGGAGGAGGTAGCTCTAGATAATAAATTATGTTATTATTATTATTTTCTAAAAGGAAATAAGTTTAATAAATTATTAATTAATATGAGGAGGTTATTTTATGAAAAAAAGCATTAAATTAATGTTAACAACACTACTAGCTGTTATGTTATTATTTAGTTTTTCACAACCAATGGTATTTGCCGCAGATTCAGGAGATATAATAAATAATTTGACAAGTAATGATGAAAATATTATAAAGAATGGCGCAGGCAAAGTTACAGATATAGGTTCAAAAATAATGACTTGGATGTGGATAATATCAATAGTAGTTGCAGTTATAGTATTAATGTACACAGGACTTAAATTCATCGTAGGAAGTACTCAAGAAAAGGCCGAGTACAAAAAATCATTAATGCCTTTAGTTGTAGGTGTAATTATATTAGTATTTGCAACAACAATAGTAAATGTAATATTTTCAATTAATAGTTAGTATAATTATTAATTTAACAACAGATAAAAATAGAAAACTTGAACAGTTTTCTATTTTTTTTATATAAAAAATATCTAATCTTAGGGAAATAAATTAATTGAACATAATTAAAAAAATATGTAAAAAAAGAATAGAAAATGTAATAAAAATGTAACCAAAATGAAAAAAATGTGGATTATAAGGTTTGCGTAAATATTATAATAAAAAAATATATATTTAAGCATTTGACAAAAAAATAATAACCTGTAAAAATATATAACAAAAGGAGGACACTATTATGGGTATGTATGAAATTCCAAGAAATACAAAAGGTGAAGGAAGAATTTTATATATTTTTTCTACTAAGGCACTAATATATACAGTAGGAGGAATATTAATAGGAGTTGTATTTAAATGGTTAATTGGTTTAATTGGAAAAGCAGTACCTTCAGCAGCATCAGTTGTAAATGTAATTGGAATTGCTTTAATCGTAATATTTGCCTTAGTAGGTTTTGCTCTTGGAACATTTAAAGTACCACAAATAGATAAATTTGAGATAACAAGAAAAGCAGGCGGAATAAGTTTAGATACAGTAGTAAAAGAATATATAAAATTTCACATAAACAAGAATAGATATTATACATATGATACAAGTGATTTAATAAAAGAAGAAATAGAAAGAAAAGAAAAAGAAGACAAAAAGGCAGAAGAAGAGAAACTTAGAAAGGAGAAAAAATAATGAGTGGTGATGGAATTATACAAATACTTATTGCAGGAATTGCAATAATAATAGTTGTGTTAGTTTGTGTACTAGCATATATCTACGTGAAAGATAAAATAAAGGAAAAATCAGAAAACATTGAAATTTCTCCTGAAACAAAAAAAGAAGATAAAAGCGACAAAAAATCTGTGTTTAGATTTATGGAATTTGATTCAATAGAAGACAATATGATAATTCAAGACGGTGGAAGTAGATATTTAATGGTAATTGAATGTAAAGGTATAAATTATGATTTGTTATCAGGTATTGAAAAAACGAGTGTTGAACAGGGGTTCTTACAGTTTTTAAATACATTAAAATATGAAATTCAAATATATATACAAACAAGGAAAGTAAATTTAAATCAAAGTATATTAGCATATAAAGAAAGAGTTGAAAAAATTAAGGAATCATTAAGATATGAAGAAGCTAAACTAGAGGATATGCAAAGAATAGGTGGAAGCACAAGAGCAGAAATATTAAAACAAATAAAAGAAGTTACTAAAAAAAGAAATTTATATGATTATGCACAGGATTTAATACAAACTACAGAGCAAATGTCAGAAGATAAAGATATTACAACAAAACAATATTATATAGTTATACCATATTATACTGAAGAAATTACATCTGCAGGTGATTATGATAAAAGAGAAATTGGAACAATGGCGTTTTCTGAATTGTATACAAGAGCACAATCTTTGGCAAATGGTCTTTCAGAATGTGATGTAAGAGGAAGAATATTAACTTCACAAGAGCTAATAGAATTATTGTATGTAGCATATAACAGAGAGCAACACGATATATATGATTTTGATGAGTATTTAAGTGAATCTTGTTACCAATCGTTATATTCTGTTTCTGAAGATATTTTAGATAAAAGAATGAAAGCAATTGATGAAGAAATTGAAAAAAAGGCAAATCAAAAAGCTATATATGCATTTGAAATGGCATCAGATGAAGTTAGAAGACGTAAAGCAGTAATTGATGAAAGAGAAAAAAGAATTAAAGAACAAATAAATAAAAGAGCAGATGAATTAGTAAACGAACAAGAAGGAATAATGGGTTCAGAGCTAACTAAAATGACAAAAGAAAATTTAAAAAAGATGACAGAGCGAGACAAAAAAGAAGAGGAAAAAGTAGATGCAGAAAAGAAAAAAGTAAGAAAGTTAACAGAGGAAGAGCGAAAACGAAGATTGGCAATACGAAAAAGAAAATTAATGAAAGAGAGGGAGAAAAATGGCATTATTCAAAAAGAAAATAGCACAGGAAGTAAATCAAGCAAACAAGATTGATGAAGAAGCAAGAAAAAGAATAATAAGAAGAAAAACAATAAAAGAAATGATAGCACCAACAGGTATTGATGCCTCAAGCCTAGATCACTTAGAAATAATTTCAAATATAAATAGATATGCACGAAGCTTTTTCGTGGCCAATTTACCACGTATGTGTACATTCCCAGAGCTATTTAGAAGTATGTATATGTTTGGTGATATAAACACATCTGTTTATATAAGTCCAATTTTGGAATCAAAATCGCAAAACGATTTAAACAGAGTAATAAATGAGCTAGAAACAGAGAGAATTTTAGCTGAAGATAGAGGAAATATAAACAGAGCAAGATTACTTGCACAAAAAAGAATGGAAACAGAAGATTTAAGAGACGAGATAGCAGCAGGATTTAATAAAATGTTTGAAGCAACAATTGTTTCTACATTATTTGCGTATGATTTAAAAACTTTAGATACATATACAAGATTACTTTCTACAGAAATGGCCAAAAGTTTAGTTGATTTAAAGTCAACTTGGGCAAACCAAGAGCAAGGTTTTCAAACTAATTTGCCATTAATGAGAAAGAAAATAGATGAAAAACATTTATTTGATAGAGGATCAATGGGAACCGTATTTCCATTTGTAACAAGTGAAATAGGTCACCCAACTGGAATACCTCTAGGATATAATGCACAAACAGGAACTCCAATTTTATTCGATAATTTTCATGAGTCATTAACAAATTACAATATGGTTATTTTTGCAAAATCTGGTGCTGGTAAATCTGTAACAATGAAAACTTTAGTTTCTAGATCAGCAGTACTTATGGGAATTGAAAGTTTAGCCTTAGATGCAGAAGGCGAGTATTCTGTAGTTGCTGAAAGTTTAGGCGGAATAAATGTTGTTATAAGCCCAAATTCGGATACTATAATTAATTTATTTGACTTAGAAACAGAAACTGTAAAAGATGAAATATTAGGTACAGAGCGAACTGTTTTAAATATTGAAAGTAAAATTGAAGATGTTACCCAAGCACTAGTTACTATGGCAAAAGGTAGTACAAAAAGTACAGAAGTAAATGAACTTACAAAACAAATAATTGCAGAGTCTGTAGCTGATGAATATGCAAGACTTGGAATAACAAATGATCCATCAAGTTTATATGAAAGTGAAGCTTCAAAAGTAGTAAATGGAGAAATAGTTAGACCAAAAAAGAAAATGCCAACTATAGGTTCGTGGTACAGACAAATACAAGAAAAAGCTGCTAATAATACAAACTCAGATTATCAGTTTCATTACAGTTATTTAATAAAGGTAATGAAACAATATGTAAGAGAGTATGATGGTCAAATGGCATATTTTGATGGACAGTCAACATTTGAATTACTAGAAGGAGCACCATTTATTAACCTAGATATTTCTGCACTAGAAGAAAGATTTGCAAGACCATTAGCACAACAAATTTTATTATCTTGGATTTGGGAGAAATTTGTAAAAAAGAATAGTGAAGATAGAAAGAAGGCAAGAAAAAAACGTGTTTTAGTTGATGAGGCTTGGATGTTACTTCCGTATCCAGAAGCTGTAGACTTTTTAAATACAATGGCAAGACGTGCAAGAAAAAGAAATGTATCTTTAGCTGTTATATCACAGAGATTTCAGGACTTTTACGAAAAACAAGAAGTACAGGCTGTTCTTACATCATCAGAAACGAAGTTGTTTTTAGCACAAGATAAGTCTGAAATAGAGTATTTGAAAGAAGTGTTTAAGTTAAGCGAAGGTGAAGCCAACTTTTTAATAACTTGCCAAATAGGACAAGGGTTATTGAAAGTCGGTCAAGATACAGCAATAATTACAATTAGACCAACAGCAAAAGAATTTCAATTTATGGAAACTAACTTAAACAAAGTAATTGCCCAAAAATATGGAGCTTATTGATGTTTAGAATACGTAATATATTGACAAATGCTGGCGAACAATGTAAAATTAAAGTAATGATTATTTTAGATCGGAGAGAATAATGAAAAATAGTAAATTAGTTAACAAATTTAAAAAAATATTAATAACTGTTTTATGTATTATTACAGTTTTTTTCTCTATGCCAGTAAAAGCTAAAGCTGATGCAGGAGTATTAGAAAGCGTAGCATCATTTTTATTATTAGTACCTGATGGAATACAATTATTATTAAATACATTTGTTAGTGATGAAACTGAGGATGTTAAATTTCTTATTAGATTACAGGTAATAGATAAGAACGCTAATTTATTTACTAATGATACGGGAAGTTTATATAATATAGAAGTAACTCCGTATGATATTTTTACAGCAGGAACGCCAACATTATACGGTGAATTGATAGAGAAACGAGACGAAATAAATTATAGTGTTCAAAACGGAGAAATGACGACCGCAGATGCGGTAGCAACTATAAAGGAAAATGTTGAATCTACTGAACCGGAAGCATTTATGACGAAAAGTTTAGTTAAAATGCCTTTATTAGATGCAAATTTTTTTAAAAAAACAACGAATAGCTCGTCAAGTTCTGATGAACAGGTGAATTCTGCAGATGTTCTAAGACCGGTAGTTGCAAATGTATATAAAAACTTAAGAAATTTTGTATTAATAATAATGCTTGCAATATTACTTTACACTGGGATAAGAATAATAGTATCTTCAGCTGTTTCTGAACAGGTTAAATATAAACAATATTTGGTTAATTGGGTTGTTGGAATATGCCTAATATTTTTAATGCAATATATAATGAGTGCAATTATGAATGTAACAACGATAGTAAATAAAATGTTAATTACTAATACAGATGGAGAGAGTTATAGAATTGGATTTGGAACAAAAGATTCCAAAGCAGCTTCTGTTTTTAGAACAATTGCAAAACCTTATAATATGAGTGAAAAAGAGCAAGCACAACGAGATGCATATGAGAAAAGTCTCGAATCGCCACCGACATCTGTTAAACTTAGTGATGATTTCCAGTATAACAATCCCAATCTTGCTACCCAGTATTTATCGGCTTGGTTGAATAAAAAAGCCGATGATGAAAACAAGAATAATGGTGATGGATGGACAGAATTAGCTAACAGTGATGACGAAAAGATATCGAATTTTGTAAATAGAAAAATAGAAATTGCGGATAATGGGGCAATATTCATATTTGATAAAGACAATAAAACAGTTTATGATTATACTGCAGATATCTCGCAAACACCTATTAAGATTAACGCTGGAATATACGATGAAAGTGTGAATGGATTTAGAGCTATATATAAGTGTAATATTGCTGAATTTTGCAGGACAATAACAACTTTCTCATCAAAATATACACATTTATATAACAATAAAAAGACAATGATTATGACAGATTCAAGTGAAGAAAAGGAAAATGATTATGCTGTAGGAGCTTTTTGGGGATATGCATTTTTATATATATTGATTACTATAGAAACAGTTGTATTTTTATATAAATATTTAAAAAGAGTAATTTGGTTGGCGTTTTTGACAATGATAGCACCATTAATTGCAGTTATGTATTCAGTTGACAAAATTGGAGATGGAAAAGCGCAAACTTTTAATATGTGGTTCAAAGAATATTTATTTAATTCATTAATACAACCATTACATTTATTGTTATATACTATATTTTTAGGTGCTTCAATGGAATTAATGGCAAGCAATGTAATTTATGCAATAGTTGCATATGCGTTTATGATACCAGCCGAAAAATTCTTTAAGAAAATGTTCGGATTTGATAAAGCATCAACACCAGGAGGTCTTGGAAGTCCAGCAGCAGGAATGATGGCAATGAGAGGATTAGATAAATTAGGTGGATTTGGCCCTCACGGAAAAGGTGCTAAAGGCGGAAAAGATGCAGGCAAAACTAAAATACCATTAGCAAAAGGTAAACTTGGAGGTGGTGGACTTGCTCCAGCTGGTCCTACTGGAGCAGCTGGAGCAGCCGGAGCAACACCACTTACAGCAGCAAGAACAGGAGCAGGAGGAGCAACAGCCGGAGCAGCAGCTGGAAGTGCAGCCACTGGAAGTGCTTCTGCAGCCGCAGGTGCAGGAACAGCTGGAGGGTCAAGAAGATTAAGATCTGCAGGAGGAATTTCCTCTGGCACAGCCGGAAAAGCAAGACGAAGAGGTTCTAGTAGTGTTTTAGGCGGAATGGGTAGAGCATTAGGAAATAGAACAGCAATGAGAATAACTGGAGGTAAAAGTGCTACCTTAGGTCAAGCCTTTACAACAAGAGCTGGCTTAGCAGGTATGGCAAAAAATGGATTTAATTTTGCAGCAAGACAAATAGGCAGAACTGCTGGCGGTATAGGAGGCTCATTAATTGGACTAGGAGTTGGAGCAGTAAGTGGAGCATTAGGAACAGCATTAACTGGAGAAGATAAATTTTCAGATGCTGTTCAAAAGGGATTATTAGCCGGAAGTGCAGCTGGAGCTAATAGAGGAACTCAATTTACAGATTGGTCAACTGGTGGAGTTGAAGATTTGTATGGTGAAGGTAGAAGATATGCAGCAATTGATCCTGAGGATGAAAAACAACTTGAAAGAGCTGCTAGATTAAAAGCAGAAGATTGGAGCCAAGAACATATGTCTGAGGTAAGTACATTATCAGCAGATGAATATAAAGAGAAAATGGACTTCGCAGAAGAGGCATTTAAATATACTGATGATATTGAAGATTTAGATCAATTAGAGAGAATGCAAGGATATTCTACTGATGCAAGTGGAAAAATAGATGAAGATAAATTCGCAGAAGCTATAGATTATGAGAAGATAACAAAGAGATTTGGTGATTTCAATGTGGATGCTAAGAAGAAAGACAATTACACTACATATAGAGCTCGCGAAATTGCTGATGGATTTAAAAATGGTACAATACAATTTAATCAAACAGAAATGACCAAAATAAATGGTGCAACAACAGAAGCAGATAAAGAAAAATTCATAAAAGAAATTGCAAAAGAATATGCAACAAATGAAGCAGATATAATAGCAAGATATCAAAATGGATAAGAGGTAAAATATGTTTAAATTTTTAGATTATTTTAAAGATAATAGAAAAAAAGTAATAATAGTAATAGCGTGTGTATTGTTAATAATATACGCAATAAAAACGTATTTTGACTATAATGAAAAAAATGAGTACAATGAAAGCAATAGCAGTAGTAGTAATAATACTACTGCTATTGTTAAAAATAATGATATTACTAATACGAATGATAATAATATAAATCAAACAGAAAATATAGTAAAAATAGGATCTGAAAATGAGGCAGTAGAAAAGTTTGTAAACTATTGTAATAATTATAATATAGAAACAGCATACAATATGCTAACAGATGAATGTAAAAAGTTATTATATACAAATAAAGAGGATTTTGAAAACAAATATGTAAAAAGTTTGTTTGATAAAAAAAGAACATATCAAATTGAAAAAGTATTACAATCAAGTTCTACAGATAATGTATATAAACTTATTTTGTCTGAAGATCCAATAAACAAAGGAAAAGTAGATGAAAGTAATAATAAAATTGATTACATAACTATAGTTAATACAAATGGAACATATAAACTAAATATTTCTGGTTTTATAAAATCAGAAAGCATAAATTCAAGTAATCAAAATACTTATATGCAAATTAGTGTGTCAAGCAAATTAATATTTGTAGATTATGAAATTTATAACATTACTGCAAAAAATAATATATTAGTAGATGCAGTTCTTGACAATATGGAAAACAATATAAAAACATATATTGAGGATGAAGATGGTAATAAATTTAGAATTATAAATGATGAATATACAGCTGAAACAACGAGAGTTCAAAATGGTAAGGAAGCAAGTTTTAGTTTAAAATTTGATAGGAAATATTCAAGTAATAATAAAGAAATTAAAAAAATAGTTTTTTCAAGAATTAATATAATAAACAGAAATTATTATCAAAAGATATTTGATCCAGAAAACAAAACAACAAGTTATAAAGAGCAAATGTCTACATATCCTAAATATTTGAGCTTGGAGGTAGAGCTATAGAATAAAAATGACCAGGAAAGGAGGTAAGGCTATGAATGATAATAATGAAGAAGATGACGATGATGTAGTAGTAAATGATGAAGCAGTTGATACTACTGATGGAGAAGCAGATAATAACGATGAAGGTTTGCAAAGTCAAAGTGATGTACAAGATGATATGCAAAATATTGCAAACTCGATTAATTTAAAAAAAAGAAAAAATAAAGATAAAGCATCTGGAAAAAGATTATTAGCAGCAGGAAAAGCCTTATATCATACTGGTGATGTTTTAGTAAAAGTTGGAGAAGATACACAAAGAGTAGGTAATGAGATTAAGAACCTAGGAGAAAAGCTAAAAGAAAAAGGAAAGAAAGAAGTCAAAGATGCAACAGAAGATTTTAAAACAGGTTTAAAACTTTGTAAAACAGGAGTAGGTGCACTTGTAGGAGTTCCATTATGTTTAAGAAGTATACTAAAAATGATTAAGGGTGGAGCTACTATACTTGGTGGTAGTATACTTAAGGTAATTGGTAGTTTAATAAACTTTATGGGAAAAGCACTAGCTGCCGTAGGAAAAGCAATGAGAGCCATTGGACAAAAGATGATGGAAATTGCCAATAAGAAAATAGCAGAAGCTGGTGGAAATATTTCTAATTTGTCTATGCCAGGAGGAAAAAATGATAAAGATGATGTTGAAGTTAATTCTATTCCCGGCGTTGGCGGATTATCAGAAACAAAATTAAGTAAAACAAAAAAAATAATAATTATGATAGCAATAGGTGCGGCGATCGTTATAGCTTTTGTTTGGATTCTTATGCAAGATTGGGAATCGACAAAGGAAAATGGTAGTGAAGTTACAGGAGATTTAAAAAATGTTCCATATACTGTATCATCTAAAATAATGGACAATTTGGTTATTGCCACAGATGAATCTGGAGCATATACATATGGGTTTAAAAATGATGATGGTGAAATTGTTGATATAGATCAGGCAATTGATTCAGCAATAAAATCATTAGAGGAAAATAAAAGCAAATCATTGTATTATTTGGGTAAGAATACTGATAATAGAAAAGCACTACTAAAAAAAATGATTTTAGCGGAAATTGCAACACAATATCCAGATTTAAGTGATTCTGTTGATTTAGGTTTAAGTGGTACAAGTACTTCTGGAACATCAAGTAGTGTAAATAGTTCAAATGATACAAATAGTAATTCATCTAGTAGTTCAACAAATGTTGATGAAATTATTAAAAATATGACAATTGAAGAAAAAATATATCAAATGATAATGATGCAAGCAATAGTAAGTGATGGTTCAAATTATGCGGATACTTCAGTTGGAGGAGTTATTGTTGCAACTAATTCTAATTATGATGCAAATTTAGCAAATATTGGATCAAAATATAAAATAACACCTTTTGTTGCTACTGATGATGAAGGTGGAAATGTAGAAAGAGCAGCAACTGGATATAAAACAGCAAGAGAATATGGCGATTCTGAAGATTATGATGAATTATATAATTCAGAAGTAAAAAAATGCAAAGAATTATTGTCAAAAGGAATTAATTTGAATTTAGGTCCTGTTTCTGATGTTATTAGTAGTGGCGCATTATATGACCGTAGCTATGGTAGTGATTCTGCTAAGGTTGAAAAATGTATAGAAACAATACTTAAAGCAAGAGCATCAGTTAATGTTAGTGGAAATAGTGTAGGATCTACATTAAAACATTATCCGGGTTATCCTGATAATAATACTAATACAGATACAGGAATTGCAAAGGATAATAGATCTATTGACAAAATAAATGATAATATAAATGTATTTAAACAAGGAGTAAATAATGGAGCTAATGCTATAATGGTTTCAAATGTAATTTATACAAACTTAGATGCTAATAATCCAGCTTCATTATCACCAACAATTATTTCAGGATTAAGATCTTCTTTTTCTGGAGTTATAATGACAGATGACATTGGTTCAGCAGCTGGTGTAAGTAGTATTTCAGATAGATATAAAAAAGCTATCTTAGCTGGAAATGATATGATATTAGTGTGGGATTCTAATTTAAATGACGCATATTCACAAATAAAGGCAGCAGTTGATAGTGGCGAAATTACTGAAGAGCGTATTAATGAATCTGTTACAAGAATTTTAAATTGGAAGTTGAACGGAGGTACTTTAAGTGGAAATAATAGTAGCTCTTCGAATAAAAACTCAGTAAAAGCAACAGCTGGAACTGGAGATGCAAAGACAAGTGAAAAATTTAACAGCTCTTCAAAAATTAATGGTGGAATTAAAGTGCAAAGAAAACTTGAAAGTGGTAGTGTAATTAATTTAAAATACACATCTACAGAAAATTTTAATGCTTTGATGGCTTCTAATAGTGATGATATAATAAATTATTATACATTACAAAAAAAGGCATCAAGTTCAAGTTCAAAATCTATCGAAGGTGATTTTAGTGGATCTAATAATGCAGAGATAATTTGGAATTTTTTAACTAGTAAAGGATTGTCAGAAACGTGTACTGCTGCAATATTAGGAAATTTATATAAAGAAAGTGGACTTAACCCAGGAGTGGAAGAAAACACACCTGCATTAGATAAGGGATACGGTTTGGCACAATGGACATTTGAAAGACGAACACAAATAGAAACATATGCACAGGCTATGAATAAACCTGTAAGTGATATTGAATTACAGTTACAATTTTTATGGTTAGAAATTGATTCAGATGCAGACCATACATATGCAAACCTTCAATGGGGAGGAAGAGATGGATGGCAAGATACTAATGGTTTATATCAACGATTTATTAATATGACAGATATAGATGAGGCAACAGCATTTTTCTGCTGGAATCATGAAAGACCAAATGAAGAATATGCTCATTTAGAGGGCGAAGATGGAAGAAAAGCTTGGGCTAAAAAGTTTTATGATTTGTATGCAGGTAAAAAATCATCTTCAAGTTCGTCAACTACAAGTAGTAGTAAGAAGAATGAGGATTCATCGGATAACGAAAAATCTAATGAAAATAGTAGTGCAACAGAGCAATCTTTTGATAATTACTTATTTATTGGAGACTCAAGATATGAGGGAATATCTAGTGAATTATCAGCATTAGGAAGTAATGTAACAGTATGTGCTGCGACATCTTCTGCTCCAAGTGAATGGATAGATATTGCTAAAAATGGATCTGGAACTGTTAAGGGAAAAAGCCAAACATTACCAAGTACTGTAAAAAATGTTTCAATAATGCTTGGTGTAAACAATTTATCTGAAACAGCAGAAATGGAATATTTAATGAATGCGTTACACGAAAAATATAGTAGTGCTACAATATATGCAAATAGTGTATTTCACGTTGGATCAGCATATTCTGGAGCAGCTTCAAATGAAGCAATAGATAAATACAATGACGAAATAAGAAATTTCTGCAATCAAAATAGCTCTTGGGCAAAATATATTGATGTTACAAATGGATTAAATGATGAATCTGGATACTTAAAATCTGAATATGCTACATCTGATGGATTACATATTGGATCAACAGAGGGAAAAACAACATTAGTAAACAATATTGAAACAGCAATAACTGGTGCATCTTCAACAGGAAGCACAACTACGAGCGATGTTGCTGCATCTTCATTACCAGGATATACAATTGTTGTTGCAAATAGAACTAGTACAATAACAAATGTTGTTGAAAGTTACCAATATACAGGAACAAGTTATACAGATATTGGACATAGCAGTTATATTGATAATGGAAAAAGATGGTCAAATCCAAGTAGTGGTCCAAAAAGTAATAGAACAACAGCAGTATATTCACCAACAGCTGTTGCATACCAAGAGGCTTTGAAAAATTATACATTATACTTTAATTTTTTGTGGGCAGTTTTAGTTGATACAGAAAATATAAATCTTGTAGGAGAATGGGCAGATTTAGTTTGCGATAATGTTGGAAAAAATTCAAAAGTAGTTGTAACAGTATACTCAGATGTAGAAACTACAACAACTCAAACAGAGAATTCGAGAGTACAAAGTTTTATATCAAATGAAAATGGAATTGTTATTGATGACACATATAATGTAACAGAAATAATATATTCAACTATATCAAAAATGAAATCAAAATTAGCTGTTACATATGCAGATACATGGTTGATGAAATATGAAAATAATGCAGAAACGTATGATGAATATACATCAAAATCGAAAGAAAGTATAACTGAAAAAGTGGACATTGATGATGAAAATGAAACTAAATCTACAGATACTAATGATGATAAAGAAAAAAATGCAATTGAAATTTTAAAAGAAAATGATGTATCACTTAGAACAATGAAAAAAGAGAAAAAAATAATAAAAGAAATGTTAAGCTCTAGTGAAAAAGTAAGTTTTATGGTTGATATATTGGACTATATTTTGGATAAAGCAAGTGGAAATGATACAGAAGAAAATGCATTATCGAAATTATTAGATGTAAGTTCATTTAATTTGAATACATTTACTCCAACAAGTGGAACTTCGTCAAATGGAGAAGCACTTGCAGGTGGTTCAATAGAAAGTGTAAATGGAGGAGGATATCGAACTAAATTTACAACTGGAGGTAGAACATTTGTTGAATATAAACAAGGTTGGGGGAATACTGCACCTTGGGGGAATGTATATGTAAATGGCTGGAGTAGTGGAAGCAATATGGGAAATTCTGGATGTGCATTAACATCAATTGCAGTTATCGCAACTGGATATGGCGTTAATATTTCACCTCAAGATGTTGCTGATCTTGTAAATAGTGGCGAATATAATTGGGGAGATCTTTTAGGTATAACTAAACATTACATTGGAAAATCTTGTGAGTGGCAAACAACTGGAGATATTCAACATGCAATAATAAATCAATTAAAAGCTGGTAAGCCTTGTATGGTGCATACTACTGTTAATTATCCAGATGGACATTTTCTTACAGTTTTGGCATACAACGAGGAGACACAAGAAGTTTATGTTTCTAATGTTGGTGGATGGTATGATGATGATCCAACAAGAAATGGTTGGCAACCAGTAGAAAAATTGAGTGAATATGATGAATGTATGTTAATTGGTGATTAGGGAGGTGCTTTATGTGGAAGAAGATAAAAAGAAAATAATTGTTAGAGTTATAATTTGGATAATAATACTATTAATCATTTTGGCATTATTATTACTAAAGTTTAATAAAAAAAATAATAATACAAATACAATACAAAATAACAATGGGCAAAATTTTAATAGTACAAATAGTGGAAATAATACAGCGGCACCTCGACTAGATACTGGTGATACTAATATAGATGAATTAAAAAGTAGTAAAATTTTAATTAAACTTCAGGATTGTATAAATCAATATTATGATTACATTGATTCTAAAAATGCAACAGCTTTAATTAATGTATTAGATGCAGATTATATAAAGGAAAAGTCAATAAATGAAAAAAATGTTATAAATAATGTTGATGTAATAAATGAAGAAACTAAAATTTTTATAGAAAAAGCGTATTCACAAGTGTTATCATATGATAAAGAATATAAGTGCTATGTTTACGGTGAGGCATATAATAATAATTTAAAAAAAATTTCTAATTATATGTATATAGTGTATTTAAATACATTTGATAAAGCTTTTTATATAATACCTTGTGGTACAATGAGTGAAAGTGAATTTTCTATAAAAATAAATCAAGTTAATAATAATACAACAAAAACTAGTACAGAATCTACAAGGGTTAAGTTAAATAATTATAATAAATTTGAATTTTCTTCTGATAGTGAATTAATTAAAAATATAATTTTAAATGATTTTAAATATTATAACTTTTTGCAGGTTAATGATAAAAATAGACAATATATGTTATTAGATGAAAATTATAGAAGTAAACGATTTGGAGGAATAGAAAATTTTAATTCGAATTTTCAATACCTAAATATGAATTTACAATATGTTAAAAGAAGTTATTATAATGACAGAACAATATATATAGGAATTGATAATAATGGAAAATATTATATTGTTTCTGAAAAAACACCAACTAACTTTAGTATAATGTTAGACTCATATACAATACCCCTATCAGAAACAACAAAAAAATACACATCATCGTCTGAGCAACAAAAAGCTTGTATGTGCTTAGAGCAAGTGAAAGAAATGATTAATAATAAAGATTATAAAAGTGTTTATAATCATCTAAATAATACATTCAAAAACAATAATTTTGAAACACAAGATAAATTAGTATCATATATAAAGGGAAAATTTTATGACTTGAATAATTTTGAGTATGAATCATATCAGGTTTCAAATAATAGCTATATAATTACTGTAAAGATAATAGATGCTACTGATGAAACTAAAAGTTTTACAATGAGTTTTGTAGTAAAATTAGCAGATAGCATAGAAAAATTTGAAATGTCATTTGGAATTTAATATGTTATTAAAGGAAAAAGTTTGAAAGCAGTACAATTTATACGGTTTTTCAAACTTTATTTCTTAAAAGAAAGGAAAGTGAATATAAATGAGTGATATGAAAGAGCTTACAAGAACGATACAAAGTGATGTATTAAAGTTAATGCAAGAGCAGGATAATGAAAACGAAAGATTTTTATATGCAATTCCATATAATGAGTTTTATTTAACACAACCATCAAATGAAAACGAAGTAGCACTAAAGCTTAATGAAATAGTCCTAATTGTAAAGGAAATGATAGTTAATAAGTTTGGTGAAACAAAACGAAAATTTGAATTATATAATAATGAGTTACAAAAAATTGGGACAGCAGTTGAAGGAGAAAACTTTATTGCTGATAAAGAAATTTTATGTAGTATTATTGAAATGCAGCAAAGAGCGTTAAACAATCTAGGAGGTAATTATAGAATTGCTGGCATAGATTCAATAGATACTGAAGGGAAAATTGAGTCATATTTTGAAATGATAAACAGAAAACTAGTTGTTTTGAATGAAAGGCAAAAAGAAAAATATGATATGTTAAAACGTAATTATGAAAGAAGTATATCTGGTGTAAGTTATAATAAAAAAGTAGATAAAAACGAAAAATTTAACAAAGGAATTAGCGAGCAGATAGAAAATGGAAACATAAATAATGGAGAAAATGCAGAAGCAATGAAAGAAATTGCCGAACAAGATTTAGGTTTTGAAATTTCAAAAATAACTCCAATTGAGGATGACTTATTTTATGATAATAATCCGCAAATAGATAGATATAGAGCATTTCTTGTAGTTGATAGAGAAATGAAACCTCAAATTGTTGCTATGAAAAATGGAAAATTAGAAAAAGCAGACGGTTTTGATGAAGCAACCAAAAGAACAGGTGAAGCAGCTATAATGAGAAATGATGGTAAAAATTTAGAGCAAAATCATACATATGGTGAAATAAGAAGAAATAACGATGGAGCTGATAGCTTGGTTTACTCAATAGAAATAGGAACATATGGAGAACCAAAATTATTAGAGAAGAGACCTAATGGAGGTAGTAAATTTCAGCAACAAAATGAATATTTAGTAAGAGAGGTACAAACAAGTAATACAAATTATGAAGATATCAACAGAGAAGGTGATACTAGAGAAAATATAACTCGACAAATTTTTTCTGAAAGACCAGGTTATAATGATGATAGTCATCCAGACAATATAAGTGAACAAAATAAGAAGATTGTAAGTGATATGGCCGATAATAAAGAAAGTGATTTTACTCCTGAATCATTAGCAGAAGATAAAAATATTAAAGCAAATGAAGCAATGAAAAAGATAAAAGAAGAGCTAAAAAAACAAGGAATAGACTACAATTCATCTGATGATGAGAAAATAAGGAATGATGTTATGAGTTCTATAGAAAATAATGGAAAGATTTTTTGTGAAGAAGAAGTACAACAATATTGCAAAAATTTTAAACAATATAAAATAGAACAAGAACAGGAAAATAAAAATTCAAAAGATGATGAAGATGAGGGAAGAAACAGATTAGAAGAAATATTAAAAAAGTTTAAGGGATACTAAAAAACATCTTGAATAAATTTCCATATTTATATTATAATATGAATATGAAAATTTATTTTTTTGCTCTAACAAGCGAAAAGAAAGGATTTTATGGTATGAATTATAATAAAAGTATAATTAAAAATGGAATTACATTTCACAAGGTAACAACAAATAAGTTTAAAACAAATTTATTTGCAATATTTTTAACTACACCAATTACAAGGGAAACAGTAACAAAAAATGCTTTAATTAGTGCAGTTTTAAGACGAGGAACTAATAATATTTCAACACAAGAGGGTATATCAAAAGAGCTTGAAAATATGTATGGAGCAAGTTTTGACTGTGGTATCGAAAAAAATGGAGATAACCAAATTTTAAAATTTTATATTGAATCAATTAACGACGAATTTTTACCAAAGCAAGAAAATTTAGCACAAAAATCTTTACAATTATTATCAGATATAGTTTTTAATCCTTATACAGAAAATGGAACTTTCAAAAAAGAATATGTAGATGGAGAAAAAAATACTTTAAAACAATTAATAGAAGGAAAAATTGATAACAAGACTAAATATGCTTTAGATAGATGCCTAGAAGAAATGTTCAAAAATGAGCCATATGGATTATATAAATTTGGATACACAGAGGACCTAGAAAAAATTACAGAGCAAGATTTATATAATCAATACCAAAATTTAATATCAAATTGTAAAATAGATGTGTTTGTATCTGGTTTCAATATAGAAAATTTAAACGAGAATGAAATTTTAGCTGATTTAAACGAAAGAACAGCAACATATATACCAACAGACATAAAAACAGAAGACAAGCAAATAAATAAGCCAAAACAAATTACAGAAAAAATGAATATTACACAAGGCAAATTGATGATAGGATTAGATATAAATGATTTAAAGGAAGATGAGCAATATATCGCATCAATGTACAATGTAATATTAGGAGGAGGGGCAAATTCTAAACTATTCCAAAACGTAAGAGAAAAAGCGAGTTTAGCCTACACAGCAGGTTCTGGATATTTAAAAGCTAAAAGCATAATAATAATTAGATGCGGAATAGAAATTAAAAATTACGAAAAAGCTGTAGAAATAATAAAAGAACAATTAAACCAAATGTTAACAGGTGATTTTTCAGAAGAAGATATAGAAAGCGCAAAACAACTAATATATGCATCAGTAAAAAGCATACCAGATACTCAAGACGGGGAGCTAATGTACTACTTTGCTCAAGAGCTATCAAATAAATTTGTTAGTTTAGATGAATATATAACTAATATAAAGAAAGTGACAAAAGCGGAAATATTAAAAATAGCACAAAAAATAAAAATAAATACAATATATTTCCTAACGGGCCAAGAATAAAAATTTAATTTAGTGACGGATTTTAAAGTTTATAGAATTTGAAAAATTAGTAAACTAGCAAATTTTAAAAAATTTGTAATTCACAAAATGCAAAATTTAGTAAATGAAAGGAGAACTTTTATAAAAGGATGAAAATATTAGATTGTTTAAAAATAAAAGAAAAAGCATATATTGAAGACCTTGATAATGGACTAAAGGTTATTATTGTTCCCAAAAAGGAAAGTACCAAAAAATTTGTAATATGGGGAACTAAATTTGGTTCAATTGATAATAAATTTATATTGCCAGAAACAGGTGAAGAAGTTACTGTTCCAGATGGCGTTGCACACTTTTTAGAGCATAAAATGTTTGAGCAACCAAATGGAACAAACAGCCTAGATACAATGATGGCTTTAGGACTAGATGCAAATGCATATACAACAAATGACCATACTGCATATTTATTTGAATGTAGTGAAGACGAAAATTTTTATAAAGGTTTAGATGAACTTATGGATTATGTTCAAAGTCCATATTATACAAATGAAAATGTTGAAAAAGAAAAAGGAATAATTGGCCAAGAAATAATGATGTATGACGATGACCCAGGATTTCAGTTATATTTAAATACTTTAAAATGCTTATATTCAAAATGTCCAATTAGAATTGATATAGCTGGAAGTATTGATTCTATAGCACCAATAAATCCAGACATATTATACAAGTGTTATAATACATTTTATAATCCATCAAATATGGTGCTTGTTGTATGTGGAAATTTTGAACCACAAAATATTTTAGAAGAAATAAAAAAACGTTTAAAACCTTCTAAAAATATTGGAGAAATACACAGAATTTATGAAGAAGAGCCAAAAGAAATAAATGAAAAACATATGGAAAAATCAATGTCTGTAAGTATGCCAATTTTTATGATTGGTATAAAAGACAAAATTGTAAATCCATCAGAGCGTGTAAGAAGACATATGGCTATTGAAGTTATTTTAAATTTACTCATAGGTAAAAGTTCTAATTTGTATAAGAAATTATATGAAGAGCAAATATTACTAGGAGAAGCAGATTCTGAATATGAATTTTCAAATCAATATGCACATATATTAATAAGTGGACAGTCAAATAATCCACAATTGGTACAAAATATGTTGATAACTGAAATTGAAAAGTTAAAAAATAATGGTTTTGTGGCAGAAGATTTTGAAAGAATGAAACGAAAAATATATGGAGAATTTGTAACAGAGTTTAATGATGTTGCAAGCATTTCCAGAATGTTTTTGGCAGATACCGTAAAACAAATTAATTCATTTGATTATGTAGATGAATATGACAATATTACAATGGAATACGCAAAAGAGCTATTGAATGAAGTGTTTGTAGAAGATAAAATGGTATTGTCAGTAATTAAAAATTAAGTTTTATAGAAAAATATAGTTTATAAAAGGTAAAAAATATGATTATAAAAACAGGATTTATTTCAAGAGTTGCCTTTACAATTGCAGGAATTGATATTTATTGGTATGCAGTTTTAATAGTTTCTGCAATTGTAATTGGAATAATATGGTCACTATTAAAAAGTGGCAGATATAACATAAAATTTGATACAATTTTAGATTTATGCATATTTATGATTCCAATTTCAATTTTATGTGCAAGAGCATATTACGTGATATTTAATTTAAATTATTACACAAATAATCCATTGGAAATATTAGATTTTAGAAATGGAGGACTTGCCATTTATGGAGGAATTATAGGTGCAGTTATAACGATAATTGTTTTTTGTAAAATTAAAAAAGTAAATATTTTAAATTTGACAGATTATATTGCACCAATAATTCCATTAGGACAAGCAATTGGAAGATGGGGAAACTACATAAATATTGAGGCATATGGAATAGAAACAAATTTACCATTAAAAATGGAAATAATAGAAAATGGAGTTACAAAATATGTGCATCCAACATTTTTATATGAGTCAGTTGGAAATTTTATTTTATTTTTAATACTATTAAAAATGAGCAAAAATAGGAATTTTTCTGGACAAATTACTCTTTTATATTTTATAGGGTATGCGTTTATTAGATTTTTTATAGAAGGTCTTAGAACAGATAGCTTAATGATTGGAAATATAAGAGCTTCACAATTGTTATCATTAATTATTTTTATAATTTGTACAGTAGTTTATATAGTAATTGCAAAAAATAAAAGAATTAAATTGAAAGAGCGAGAAAATGTAAAATAGATTATAAATATTATTGGGTTAACTAAAAAATATACAATTAGTGCAAAATGCTTTGTACAAAATTGTATATTTTTTATTGTGAGCATTAAACGATAAAAGAATAAGAAAAATAAAGAAATCCTGCATCTTTACTTAATGAGTTTACATATAGCGGTATACAGAAATGCAAAAAATGTCATATTTTGTCGTACGAAAAATGCCTGAAAACGCAGTAAAATGAGAAGTTTTGTTGACTATTAAAATTTTATATGTTATTCTAAATATAGTATATACATAAAATAGCAAGCATCAAAGTAAGAAGGAGATGGTTACTATGTTACTAGATCAGATTTGTGAAGTTAGAAACAAGTTGAACAAAAGCATATTAACTGAAGATTTCAAGTGCACATATGAATTGAGTATAAAATTAGATGAGTTAATTGCAGCATATTATGAAGAACAAAAAATTTCAAATAAATGTATCTAAATGAACAACAGATATAAATTTTATATAAAAAATTGGAATGGCAACATTCCTTTTTTTGTGGATAATAGTGGATTTTAAATCAGATAGACTTATGCTTTTTGTGATAATTTTGTGAGAATGTGGATTTTAATGTTAAATCTATATACTGAAACAAATACTAAATGTAGATTTGTATTATTAAAGCTTAAAAAAATAAAATTTTACGAAAAAAGTATTGACAAACATTACCTAAAATATTATAATAAGTCTTGTCGTAAGACAAATGCCAGTTTATAACAAATGCAGATGTGGCGGAACTGGCAGACGCACAGGACTTAAAATCCTGCGGTTGAATAAACCGTGCCGGTTCGATTCCGGCCATCTGCACCAAGAATACAGATTAGAAATCAAATTTCTAACCTGTATTTTTTTGCGTGATTTCAAGAAAAAAGCTACATTTTATAGGTGCTTTGGAACTGTTCCAAAAAGTTCTAAAAAATGCCCTATAATGTATATAAAATGTCGGGATTGCATGTCGGGAAAATTTTTAATCTTTGATAATTCTATCAAATACTCCCTTTATTTATTATTAGTCCTATTCTGAGTATCAGAAAGGATATAGAAATGGAATTTATACCATACAAAGCTCATGAATGTTTTGAACATTTATATTATCAAATACCAATGGAGTTATTCCTTAACAAAAATTATAAAGATAATTTAAATTCAGATAGCAAAATTCTTTATGGCTTTTTACTAAATAGACTAACATTATCAGCAAAAAATAATTGGGCTGATGAAGAAGGAAATGTTTTTCTAATATTTACTAGAAAAGAAGTACAAGAATTACTGGGTTTATCTGATAAAACAGTTACAAAAGCTTTTAAGCAATTAAAGGATTGTAAATTAACATATGAGAAAAAGCAAGGCGCAAATAAACCTAATTTGATTTATGTTGGAAAGATAGAACATGATAAAAATCTTATACAACATTCGTAAAAATTACGAGTCCAAAATCGTAAAATCTACGGCTCACGACACGGAAAATTTACGACCAAATTATAACAATAATAATTATAACAATAAAGTAAAAGGTAAAAATAGTTATTCAAATTATGAGCAAAGACATTATGATGATTTAAACTTCTTATATGCAAATAATAATTTTGAAAATAATGATGAAACGGAGTGATTTTAATGAATTTAGAATATATAAAATATGGAGATTATAATTTACCTAATATATCAGTTCCTGAAGAAAGTAATGAAACAAAAGGAAAACATTTTGGTAAATATGGATTATTAAGATTAACATTTTTGAAAGAGAATAGACAAGTTTTATACCAAGAATTATTACTTAATAATAAATTACACGAGCATTTAGTAAAAACAGATGAAGAAACAAATATAAAAGTAAATAACTTAATAAAAGAACTTGCAGAGCAAGAAAATGTTGACGAGAATTTAAAAGCAACTAACCAATTAGAATGGGTTCAAAAAATGAACAACATTAAAAATCGTGCAGAAGAAATAGTATTTAATGAGCTAATTTATGTATAAATATCTCTGACGATATTTTGAAAGCAAGCGTCGCATTTATACTCCCGTACAAATACAGCTTGTCAGTTTTGAAACAAAAATGATTAATGGGGAAATTCTTCCCCAAACCCCTTTATTTTTTTAAGAAAGGAGTGCAAATTTTATGAGAAAAAGAAATATAAAAAAACAAATATGGATAAATTTTCAAGAAGATAATTTACTAAAAAAGAAATCAAAAGAAAGTGGATTAAGTGAATCTGAATTTATAAGAAGTTTAGTAAGAGGTTATAGAATAAAAGCACAACCTACTGAAGAAATAAAATCTTTTCAAAGAGAGTTATATGGAATAGCGAATAATATAAATCAAATTGCAAGAATTGCAAATTCAAGATTAAGTGTTTCACACGATGATTATTCATATATTTCAAAAGAGCTTTCTGATTTTATTTTGAGATTTGAAAAAGAACTTTATTCAAGACAAAAATAAGGAGGCTTGCTGCTATGGCTATTATAAAATATAAAGTTATACAAAAGAATTTAGAAGCTGTAATAAACTATGCCAAAAATGGAGATAAAATAGAAAAAGGGATACTTGTATGTGGCATAAATTGTTTGCCAGATACAGCATATTTCCAAATGATGCTCACAAAAAAGACATTTCATAAAGAAGATGGAAGGCTAGGTTATCATATAATTCAATCATTTAATGGAAAAGAGGTATCTCCTGAAAAATGTAATAGCATAGGTGTTGAATTTGCCAAAAGTCTATTTGGAGATAAATATCAGGTTTTAGTATGTACTCATATAGATAAAGAAAATGTCCATAATCATATCGTGCTAAATTCAGTTTCTTTTGTAGATGGGCTTAAATACCACAATTCTAATGCAGAACTTGCTTTTTTAAGAGAAACAAGTGATGATTTATGTAGAAAGTATGGTTTATATGTTATTGAAAGTGAAAAAGCTGATAAAGAAAATGCTATTGCTAGAAATAGAACAAATAATTATAATCGCAATAGTGGCAAAATGGAGCTAATAAAAAACGATATTGATGAGGCAATAAAGAATGCTAAAAAATATAAAGACTTTATTGATAACTTGGCTTATAAAGGCTATTATGTTAAAAAAAACAATAATGTAATATCTGTATCAACTCCATATTTTAATAGAAATATAAGACTTTCAAGAGCCTTTGGAGAAGATTATACCTTTGAAAATATTAAAAATAGAATTTATTATAGAGATTATCAATTTAAAGAAGATAAAGTATATAAAATTAGAATATATGAAGGTGTTAAAATTAATTCTGAATTATTAAAAATATCACCATTTTATAGATTATATGTGCATTTCTTATATATTTTAGGAAAATTACCACCTAAAATACGTTATGAAGAAAGAACACCAGAATATTACAGAGAAATAAATAAATTTAATAAGCTATGTGATGAGCTAAATATGATTAGTGATTATAGCTTAACATCAATTACAGATATTCAAAATTTAAGGATTAAATATCTTGAAGAAATTTCACCTTTAAAAGCTCAAAGAGAAAAATATAGAAAATTATATAATATAACCCAAAATGATGCCGATAAAACGATTCTCAAAGCAAAAATTAATCATTTAACTGAAGATATTGATAGATTGAATTCTAAAATACAAACTTGCAGAAGAATTATTACTAAATTTGAAAAAGGAGAAAAAGAAGATTGGCTAATTCAGAAAAGATTTGAAAATAATAAGGAAATAAGTGAAAAAGAGATTTTGAAAAATAAAGATAATAGAAGAATAAGATAGCGATTAAATTTGCAATATTATGTAAAATATGGTATAATAAAAATTAGATACCGAATGGTATTATAAAAAATAAATGGGCTATTTCAAGCCAAGTCCTATATGGGCGGAAAGGTTTTTATTATGAAGATTAACAACAACTCTGCACTCTACACCAACTGTGTCTTCCTGGGTGGCACTTGTGCCAATTCTACCTGGAGAACCGATCTCATCAGCAAACTCAAGGACTCTGTTCCTTACTTCGACCCTCAGGTTCCTGACTGGACTCCTGAAGATGCCGAGCGTGAGGATGCATGCAAGCCCGTTGCTGGTATCAATGTTTTCGTCATCACTGGCGATGCACTCGGTACCTACTCTGGTTTCGAAATCTGTGAGGAAGCTCACCGTGCTCCTGAAAAGTTGGTTTTCGCCACTGTTGGTGAATTGCCTGAAAATCAGGTCAAGGGCATTGGAAAGATTAAGAAAGCTCTGATTGCAAAGGGATGCCGTGTTTGTGAGACTCTTGACGAGATCGCTGAAATTATCAACCAGGCATATTAATCCCAGTAAAAACAAGGTATTTGGTAGCTAGAACTCTTACAGCCTTATACCTCCACCGAATATTCAAGTATTCGGTGGTTTCTTTTTATTTTAGATTATTTTGATCAATCCAATGCAAAAATTCCATATTTCCACCTTTAATTTCATAATACGAAATTTCAGCTATTTCATAATCATGTATTTTCTTGATTTCATTTTCTATTTCAGTAAATAAGCTTTCTTTTGTTCTAAATTCTAATTTATATTCATCGCATTCTTCTAATTCATTATTCCACCAATATTTGGAATGAACTTTAGAAAGTTGACATCCAGCTACTAATCTTTTTTCTAGTAATGTATCTACAATTTTATTTGCTATTTCTTCCTTATCACAAAATGTTGTTACAATTATATATTCATTTAGCATTGATTTTCACTCCTTAAATTTAATATTAATGTTTTAGCATTCTTATAAGTTGTAGAATTTTCTCCATATCTACTTTTGATATCTTCAAGTCTTTTGATATAACCAACATCATGATTAAATCCTAATACAAATAAATCTTTTAATTCCATTTTAAACCTCTTTATTTAAAAATCTTTTTTCTGCTTCAATTACCTTAGCATTATTTTTTATTAATGGTTCTTCTATACCATCCTCATTTATGCAATTAATGTATTTAAAATCTCCACCAATTCTTGTATACTGATTTCCACCATCTATTGAACAAGCACCACACTTGCAACTTACACAATCGTGTAAATTTTTTGATTCAATTATATCATTACATTTTAAACATCTAATTTTCATTATCTAATCCTTCTAACCTTTTCTTTATTTCTTCAGGAGATGGTAATAAATCTTTCATTTGCTCTGGTAAAGAATCATGAATCTTATATGTTGCAACTCCAATAGGTTTGTCACTATTACTCAAAGCATATTCTACAACAGTCCTATTTTTTTCTTTACAAATTATAATACCAATTGATGGATTTTCACTTTCCATTTTAACCTGTTTATCTAATACTGTTAAATAAAATTGTAATTGACCAACATATTCTGGTTTGAATTCGCCTATTTTTAATTCTATTGCAACTAAACTCTTTAAACTTCTATGATATAGAAGTAAATCAATATAAAAATCATTTCCATCAACATTTAGATGATATTGATTACCCATAAATGCAAAATTTCCACCCATTTCTCCAAGAAAATCCTTTATATTGTCAACTAAAGCTCTTTCTAATTCTCTTTCAGAATGTTGTTCAGATAGTTCCATTATATCAAATATATACTCATCTTTTACTGCAAGTTTAGCTTGATTTACATACTTCTCAGGCAAAGTTTCATCGAAATTTGTCTGATTGATTAAATACTTTTCATAAGATTTATTTTCAATATGGTTAATTAGTACATCTTTCGACCAACCATATTTTTTTGTCATCTTTATATAAAATTCTCTTTCCAGATTATCTTTGCATTTTTCTGTTATAACAATATTTTTAGTCCAACTAATTTCTCGCACGAGTGGTGCGAGATTTTCTATATCTTTATATGTAATATAAAAATTTCTCATTCTCCATAAATTGCTTGCAGAAAATCCTTTTACTTCTGGGAATTCTTTTTGAATTTCTTTTGCTAAAACTTCAACAATTGATTTTCCCCAGCCCTTTTCTTGCTGTTGGTTATATATTTCTTCTCCAATTCCCCAATACAAGTTAATTAGCGTTGTATTTACAGCTTTCATAGCTTCATATTGACTTTCTCTTATTTTATTTTTAATTTCAACAATAAAATTATTGTATTCTGCATTTATTAGATTGTTTTCCATTTTCAACCTCCCAATAACATAAAACTATTCAATATAATTATTTTTCTTTTGTCTGCTTTTGTTTATATTTTCTCTATTTCTACATTGTATAGTGTCATATTCAGACTTAATATTTTCTGCAATAAATGGTTTACCACAATGTTTGCATAGTTTTACTTCTGTTCTTCCAGAAGTTTCATTTAGAAGTAAGATAGTTTCTATTATTTCACTTAAAGACATAAAATTCCATTTGAATTTTATTTGCCCATCTTCAGCACTATATGAAATATTAGGCTTTTTTAAGCTATCTCCAGTGATACTTTCTTGATATACTTGTCTTATATCTTCTGATACATCATCATAAAGGTAAGCACAAATTAAAAGCTTTTTATTGTATATAATTGTTGCAAAGTTAATAATTTCTGCAATAGTTTCAGCATAATTTTTTGAAAAAATTACATCATTAAGTCTATCTCCTTCAATTTGTTCAAAATCATCATTAAGACCAGTATTTCTGTGATAATCGTTTGCTTTCATTGTATTCGACCAGTCAATTTTTGAATCTTTCCAAAAATATTTCTTTTCAAATTCCAATGCACTTATAGAAGTATTATATCCTAAATTTACAGGGATATCTCCATTATCCATAAATTCATAATTTTCTGGCAAATATCTAAAATTACCAAGTAATCCATAATTGCTTACAAATTCAAACACCAAATTTTGGAATTTTTCCATTTTACTTTGTGCTTCAATTGTTACTTCCTTATTGCCAAGTTTAAACATTTCATTACCAACTGATTCTTTTCCTATTACTAATAAATCTTTTAATATTTGATTTTTTACTTCAAATGGATCATAGGTACTTGGCTTTGCATTTTTATCTGGGAATATGTAATATTTATCGTCTTTTTTTTCAATGATATACTTACTGTACTTACACCATTTTGCAGTAAATTTAATCTTTTCTTCTTTAATCATTTCACACCTCATAAAAAATCTTATAAAATTTTATAAAACTAGTTGACTTTTATAATAATATGTTATAGATTTGTAATAGCTAAGCTACTATACTATTTCGATAAGAAATAGTAAATATCTTACAACTATGTCTATATTATATAATTTTTAAAAAATATTGTCAATAGATGGTCACTTTACAAAAAACTTAAATTGAAGGGAGGATTGCTTATGAATAAGGTACAAGTAAAAGAAAAGCCAATGCCAGTTATTTATACTACTGCAGATATTTGCAAAATGTTTCATATTGGTAGAGTAAAATGTTTAGAGCTATTTCACAGAGCTGATTTTCCAGCACAGAAATATGGCAGAGGTTTTGGAATTGAAGCAAATGCTTTAGCAAATTATATGAGCTCTAGACACATTATTTCTTAAAAAGAAAAAGAGATTTAGAAATGGCACTTCTAAACCTCTTACAAATCACATGGGAATGTCTTCCTATGTAAATTCTCTGAAATTATTATAGCACAAGTAAGTAATTACTTGCAAGACATTCCCTTTAAATTTTATTATGAAGGGAGTAAAAAATGAGCAAGAAAAAAGAATTTGTCGAAGGTATTGACTATGTTATTACTATAAGAAAAAGAAAGAAATTTATAAAAAATTCAAAGAAAAATATTTGTCCTATATGTGAAAATTGCAATCATAAAAATTTGTGTTTGAATAGAAGAAACAAAGAAACTATGGAAAGGTGTAACAAGTGCAAAAATTGTAGTGATTGTGAAAATTGCGATAAATTTCACTTTTATGATGAATATGAAGGAAGGTTGTTAAAACTTGGAACAAATGCAAATACAGGCAAAGCAATTAGACAATCATTTTCTGGTAAGTCTGAATAAATCATTTTAGAAAAATTAAGAACACAGTTTATAAAAAATAAAGAAGAAGGAATAAAAGAAACAATTTATACACCAAATGAAGTTTCAATAATTGAACTTGCTAATGAAATTGAAGAAAATAAATTCAGACTTTCTAAAACACATGGTTCAGGATACAATAGAAATATGCAGACAATAAAAGCGTGTAGTGCATATAATTTTATGTTTAAGCCTATTCAGAATGTAACAAGAACAGACATAGAAAGATTTTTACAGGCAGAAAAGCACAAATCTAATTCTTCTATTTCAAAAGAGTATGCTATTATCAAAAATGCATTTGCACTTGCTTATAAAAAACATTTAATTGATAGAGATATTGCATTAGATTTTAATATTGATCCAGTAGAAAAACCTAAAAGTGAAAAACAAGATAAAGATGTTGTTGCTTTTACAATAAGAGAAGAATATACACTAATTCAGTATATAAATACACATTATTCAAAATACAATAATATGCTTTTGTTAGCACTTTATACGGGAATGAGAATTGGAGAAGTTCTAGCATTAACAATTAACGATTTTGATTTTGATGAAGGTTATGGAACAATTAGTGTAAATAAAACTTTAACTAAAAATAAAAGTGGAAAAATAATAATTGGAAATGTTACTAAAACCAAAAATGGAAAAAGAAATTTGCATTTAGATAAAGTTTCAAAAGAAGTTGCACTAAAAGCAATTGCGGAAATGACTCAAAATAAAAGAAACCTAATATTCCTTCGCAGAGATGGAAAGCTATATTATGATAGTCAAATAAATAGTGCATTTAAAAGAATTTGTAAAAATGCTGGGATAAAAGTAATTATGACTAAACATAGAAAAGTGTCTAAATCAAAAGGAGTTCACTATGTAAATGAACAGACCAGTGAGGCACATACACATATGTTAAGACACACATTTGCAACTAGATGTATTGAAGCAGGAATGGATTTAGCAACACTGCAAAAAGTTTTAGGGCATGCTAATATTCAAACAACTATAAATATTTATGGAGATATATTTGATTATCATCAGAAAAATCAAATGTATAAATATACAGAATATATGGACAAAATGAATGAAAAATATGAAAAACTATTTGAAAATAGTACGATACAAGAATAGAACAATAATAAATAATTTGATAGAAAATATATTCCCGACAATGTCGGGACAAAGATACGAAATTTGAAATCAACTGGTATTAAAGGAAAAGATGGCAAAAATAATTTGCTCATCTGCACCAAAGTAATACCAAGGATTTGAGTGATTCTCGAGGTATTATTTTTTTTGCCAAAAATTCAAAAGTTCTACAAAAATTTTTTTACTATATTTTTTGTAGAACTTTTTAGTTACAATTTTAATAAATTACTTACTACATCACCAGTTACTACTTGGCAGATTTGTCAAGATAAGTATATATATTTGCAGTAGTATTGTAACTGGAGTGACCAAGCCAATTTTGAAGTCTTTTACTGAATTTTAGTCTAATTATAGATTTTTTCTTTTTCAAAATATTTTTCGAACTTCTTTAGTTTAGAAGTGTATTCCTTTTCATTTATATTATCAGATTCTAAAGTTTCCTTTTTAGAAATATTACCGTTTTCATTTAAATATATCTTATTCTTAATGTATTTATATTCCGTTGATGCATCAAAAAAGCATATTTTTACAATTCTATATTCATAATACTCTTTTGAATTAATGGATTTATACATGCAATGTATAGTTTGGTTATTTTCATAACCATAAGAGCTAGATTTTAAAAGTCTGCCAGTATTATCATAATTATTATCAATTCCAGTCTCTTGGTAATCTGAATATTGATCTACTTTTACTTTATTTTTTATATATATTAGATTTCCATTAGAAATCATTGGAGTCATTAATAGCAAAGAGTTATCATTACTTTGAGAATTTTTTAAATTATTGTTTTCTGTAGAATAACCAAGTGGAATAATATTTAATAAATCACAAAAATTACTAAAATTAATTTCTTTTAAGTTTTTTTCATATGCAATTTCTATAATTGAGTCTTCAGTGTCATTTTTTTCGGTTATTAAAATACAATCTTTATTTTGGTAATTAATAGTTTTATAATTCAGAGTATAGTGCTCTTTGTATTCATTTTCAGTGTCTGTATATTTTGTAATAGTATTATCAACTATTAGTTCATCATTTTCTAAATAGTTGAAAGTGAGATTTAAAATATCCTTGTTATTTGACAAAGAATTTGATATAGTTTCATACATTTTAGATATTTTGTTATTTTCATTGTATTCTATTTGTATATAATCTTTATTGTTTAAAATCACCTCTGTAATTCTATTGTTATCATCATATTTGTATTTAAAATTAAATTCTGAAATTTCATTGTTGTTTGGTGATTTGTATTTGTAATATGTTAAATTTCCTTTTTCATCAAATTTTTCGTCTAGGATAATTTTATCGTTTTTCATTAGACCCTGTCTATTTAATGTATAGGTTTCTAAAACAGATTGATTAGATTTATTGAAAAATACAAAAAATCCCAATGTAAGTATAAAAATAATAATTAAAACAAGTAATAACTTTTTTTTGTTTGACATATAAAGTCCTCCTTTTTCATATATGTACATTATAGCATAGTTGGGATATTTTGTATATAAATGGCAATAATAAATTTCTGATTTTAGAAAAAAAGACACATAATTAAAACTTATGATACAATGTTGGGGTCGAATCAAACATTGAAAGAAAGAACTTACAACACAGAAATATGTAAACTATTAGGGCTATGAGCTTAGCAGATTTCACATTAAAGCCCATTCAAATTGTTCTTAATTAGAAGAAGCACAAAAATTAGTTGAAAGATTAAAAGCAGAAGGAAAAATGCAGTAATTGGTCCTAAAGCTCCTTGGAAGAACGAAGATGGGCAACCAGTTAACAATCAATCTAAAAATGCTGTAGGAATTTACATAGTAAAAGAAAGGGAATATAAAGAATTAGGCAATGACGAAGATGCACGATGAGAAAATAAAATAGAAAAAACCAAGGTACTCCTTGGTTTTTTATAAATTTTACAAAAACTAAAAAGCACGAGCGAAAATCACTCGTGCTTTTAGTCAACCAGATTATGCACCTCCATTCTTTATTCCTTATCAAGTTGTTGATCTAGTTCTATTTCTTTGCAGCCAAAATAAATGAAAAATTCCGTGATTATTACTGAAATTATGGTTCCAAAGATGGAAACGATTCGGTCAAAAATGTTGGTGATATGTTCTACGTATTCCTTTATTTGCATATCATCTTCATTTTCAGGCCTCGTTATTTCGTATGTCATCCCCTTGCCGGGGACATCATCAGTCATAACGTCCGTGCTTCCATAGAAAACATTCACCTCATCATCAGAAACATATGTTTGGTATACAATCTGTCCCTTATAGATGATACGGATTTCTCCATCAGTATTCACAGTGCATGTCATATCTTTGTCGATGGTTTTTAAATTTACATCATTAAGCTCTAAAAGTGCGGCTATTTCCAATTTGGAATTTGGCGTTGTAGTCCATACATAGTGGACAACAAAAATACCAAAAACCAATACTGCAATAAGCAGAATTGTTTTGAAAATATTCAATTTGGTAGTTTTCCGCATAGTATTCCTCCTTTATAATGTTTTTATATAAAATCCGATTACATCGGATAGAATTAAGTAATTAGGGGTCAATCTATTTAAAATACATCATTGGAACTTGGTTCAAGATGCATATAATTTTTAATCTGATTTTCAATGTGCTCACCAGTATACATACGGGTTATTTGCATAAAACTTTAATACACTTATATATCATAATGCATTTTACATAAAATGTCAACCATTTTACTAAAATCCTTTAAACACTTATTATTACAATTTATAAGAAATGAAAAAATATAAATAGTAAAATTAAATGAATTAACAAAGATAAATCCAGATGAAAAATAAATCATAGTATATACAATAAAAATGTAATAAAAATGTAATAATTGCCAATTAAACGTATTTCCCTAGCAAAAACCTCCCAAAATGCTAAAAATATAAATTTGACTTACAAAAAAAATAATTTAAAATATAGTTAAAATAAAAAGAGGGAGGATTTGAGGAATGAGCAAGAAATTTACAAAAATATCTATAGTGTTTTTTATAATATTGCTATCAATATTATTTAACAAAACTTCAAATGCAGAAACTTTTCAGCCTATGGGCATAGGTACTAACGATAGAAACACAACAAACGCATTTTATAGGACAGTAGGTTCAGACAAGCAAATGTGGCAATACACAAAAGATAATCGAAGTACTGTTACCGAAAATGTATATTGTGCTAGTGAAGGAAAAAGCTTTGTAGGACCTCATAAATATGAAGGTTATGACCTTTATTATGAAAAAGGGAAAAGTGATTATTCTGTAATTTCTGCAAATTATAATAAAATATTGTGGATATTAGATAACGCATATGTGGACAAAAATGTAGATTCAGCTACTCAATCTGCAATGATTGAAAACTTAAAAAAAGTTACAAATGGAAGCGTTGATTCACAAATTGACTACATAAACTCACATGCATACAAAAATGAATTATTTTATGAAATTACACAATGCCTATTATGGAGTTATACTAAGAATGCTAGCAATTTAGGTGGTATCACCAATATTAAATATGGAGCTACAAATTATACACAAGCAATGGACGTTTATAATGCTTTAAAAAAGGTTGCGGATACTAAAGGTAATTATGAATCTTTAAATGTAAATGCAAATGAAGTTAAAACATATATAAATTCATTATCTTTTGATAATACTGCCGCAAAAATTGAAGGAAATGTTGTTGGTCCATTTACATTAAATAACTATAATGAAAAATATAATTTTCCATCTGAATGGTTTGTTACAGTAAATGGGAGAGTAAATAAGGATTATAGTGTTAGAAGAGAAGAAAATAAATTTTATATAGAATTTAATTCTAATTTACCATCTACTTGTAATGTAAATGTTGATTTAGTTATGCAATATATTATTACAACTGGTAAATTTTGGTTTCAAGATGATGAAGGTCAAGAGCTAATTACTGTAAATAAAGAGCGTGTTATAAATGATATTTCAGCCAATGTTGCACAAAGTAGTAAATACTTTTTAGATGCAGTAAAACTTGAATATGGAAGTAGTAATAGGGTTCCAGGGGCAACAATTTCGATAAAATCTGAAAATGAAAGTGTTGTATATAAAACTGGTAAAACTGGAGAAAATTGGGGAAGTTTAAAAACAGAAGATTTTACAACTTCAAAAACTTTTATTATTACAGAAGATGAAGCTCCAGATGGTTATATTAATTCTTTAAGTGGTATTAAAATTAAACTAACAGTGCAAAAAAATGGTACATCGTTTAATTCATATATTAAAATTTATAAAGATGGCAAAGATGTTACTTCTAAATATAATAGGTTTGTAATATTATCAACTTTAAAATCTGATGACGATTCGGTTAGAATTGGTTTATATATTAGAGATATAAAAAACGTAAATTATAATTTATGTGTTATAAAAAGAAGTGCAAAAACTCAAAAAGGTTTAGCTAATGCTAAATTTGATGTTTATGAAAGTGATATGAAAACTGTAAAAGGTAGTTTAGTAACAGCTACAAATGGTTATTCTAATTTTATTTCTTATGACGTTAATGATTTGAATTCTGGTTTAAGTAAAATTTATGTAAAAGAGGTTGAGGCTCCTGCTGGTTATGAACTTAATAACGAAAATGAGCCTATTGAAATACAACCTTATGTTGATGAATATGGTAATATAACTATTAACGAAATTAACACAGATACACTTAAAACATATGTGCAAGATATTGGTGGTGTTCAAACTATTACTGTAGAAAAATTTGATTCTTTAAAAAATGGTAATTATAATATTAAAATTGTTAAAATTGATTCTAAAGGAAATACTGTTTCTTCTAATGAAACAAAATTTATGGTAAATGATACCGAACTAGCAACAACAAATGGTGTTTTAGATGTTGTTACTGGTAAAAAAATAACAGAGGATAACCAAACAGATACATATAATATAACTGAAAGTGCAGCACCTGATGGATATGGCAAATATAGTGGTAATATTAGTTTAAATGTTATTGGAAAAGAAGATGAAAATGGATATCAATTAAATAAAGATGCTACATATTTAGAGGTTAATGGCGAAAAAGTTGAGCAAGGTAAATTTTCTAGTGATGGATTTGTTTATTGGGATATTAATGATAATACTATATGTTTAAAACTTAAAAATAGTTGTTTTGATTTAGCTCTTCGTAAATGGGTAACTGAAGCGATTGTAACCGAAAATGGTAAAACAGTTACAACTAAAACTGGACATAGTGCAGATGATGATCCAGAGTCTGTTGTTAAAGTTGATTTAAAAAAGAGCAAGTTAAATGATGTTGTTGTAAAATTCAAATATTCAATTAGAGTAACAAATGAAGGTGAAATTGCAGGTGAGGCAACAGAAATTAGAGATGATATACCTGCTGGATTAAAATTTGTTGCAGAAGATAACCCTGACTGGAAAGAAGAAAATGGCCAAATTGTTACAAATAAATTGGCTAATACAACATTACAACCTAACGAAAGTGCAGAAGTTGAAATTATATTAACGTGGATTAATAGCGAAAAGAATATGGGCGTAATGGTTAATACTGCTGAAATAAATAAAGACCATAATGATTATGGAGCTAAGGATATTGATTCAACACCTGGTAATAAGGTTCCAGGAGAAGACGATATAGATGATGCACCAGTAATGATTACAGTTAAAACTGGTACATATATTATAAGCGTAGTTTCATTAATATGTGGTGTAGTGTTAATATTATCAATAGGAATTGTTTTTATAAAAAAGAAAGTTATTAGTATCTATTAATATTAAAGCTTGATGTATTAAATAATGTGTTTAATACATCAAGCTTTTTTTGTTGCTTTTTTTATATAATTTTGTATTTAATTAAAATTTTTTGGTAAATACACAAATTGGTTGATTAGTATTTGGGCTACGGAATTAAGGAAAAAAGAATTTTAGTCGAATAATTTAGTTTTTGTTACGAAAAAAGTATGAAAATGTAATAAAAATGTAATAAATACATAAACAAATAAAATCCGTAGAATAAGTGTAGTTTTTTTAATAAATTTGTAATTTGACTTATATTTATAAATCATTAAAATGATGTTAAGATAAAAAACTTTTGAAGGGAGATTATCATGAACGTTAAGAAAAGATGGTTTATTATTCCAATAGTTATTGTGTTTGCCATAACAATATTTTTATTGGCACATAATAATAATAAATTTAGCAGTTTTATGAGCTCTTTAGTTAAACAAGATGAAAATAAAAGTTGGACTAGAGATGAGGATAAAACTTATGTTAAAAATGATACAATTAATAAATATGGAGAAAGCGTACAAAAAATTAATTTGTATACCATAAATGGTGGAATTGATTCTAGCGTTTTTGGATGGTGTATGAATAAAGGTGCAGCTTTATATGGATATGGAAATACTGGAGGATGGGGCTATGTTGATACGATAGATAAAAACTGGTCATCAGATAAAGGTAGTGTTAACTGGTTAATGGATAACATTATAAGATATGGTAAAAGTGTTGAGAATACCGAAAAGGATTTTTATAAAAATAAATTGAATAGTTATGGAATTTCAGTAAATGGATTAGATGATGATCAAATATTTACGTTAGAGCAATATGCTTTATGGAAGTATACCAATAATCATTCTGTAAATAATGATAGATTAGATGGAAAGCTTGTAAGTAAAGCTAATGCTAATAGTAAATATTCATTAAATAAAACTAAGTTTGATATTGATAATTCTTCTGTAAAAATTAATTATAGTAATAATGTTGCAGTAGTTGGTCCATTTAATGTAAAAAATAATGGATTTATGCATATTACAGCTAAAGCTAATAATGTTAATTTAGAAATGTTTAGTGATGCAAATTGTCAAAATAAAATATCTGAATATACTAATTATGCTGGAAATATTTATGTAAAATTAAACAATCCAAATAATAATACAAATATTGTTTTAAGTGGATATGAATATATAACAAAAGCTAGATATTATACTACAATTGATAATACTCCAAATAATGAATCAAATCAACCATTTTTAATGATTGATAGAACTAAATCAGATGGAAGTAAATCTTTTAATTATGTAGTTTCTGGTAGTTACCACATTAATGTTAAGAAAAAATCTACAACTAATGCTAACCAAAAAGTTGGTGCTAAATTTAAATTAACTCAAAAACTTTATGGTGCTAATACAGCTAAAGAATCAACTGTAGAAATAAAAAATACAGAAGAGCAAAAAACTGTAACTTTTAATGGTAAAGATGTTATTGATATTGATAAAGATGGCATAGGAGTTGGAAAACCAGATACATATACTATTTCGGAAGTTGAAGTGGAAGATGGATATCAAAAATTAGATTTATCTGGTGTAACTTTATATGTTTACAAAAAAATTGATGGTACTAAGTTACAAGTTGATTATGTAAGAGCAGTTATTAATGGTAAAAACGTAGATATTTATGCTGGAAATAGTGCAGAGCTTACTGTTAAAAATACAAATGATTTAAAAATTGAAGTTAGCTCTACAGCATTTGCAATTGAAGTAAAAAATGCTCCTATTTTGGGAAGCTATAATATGAAAATTGCTAAAAGAGATGCTAATACAAATTGGAGTGAATCTACAAATAATTCAACTTTAAATTTGGCAGATGCGAAGTTTAAGGTCAGACAATACATAAATATTGATGAACAAACATATAATAATGCATTTAGGCAAGGTCAATCTTCAGATGTAGAATCATTTTTAAGTACAATGTCTGCTGTGGGAAATAAAAAAGAAGATAAATATCCTATAAGTCAAGAAAATAATTGGGTGTCTATATATAATAGTGATATAGAAATTAATAAAAATAGTGCTAATAAAATAGATATTTATGCTATAAATGAGGAGTCTGCTCCTTCTGGTTATAATAAAAATGCTAATGTTATGTATTTAAAAGTTACCAAAAAGGTAAATAGTAATGGTGATAAATATTGTATTGATAGTGTTAAATTTATTAATTCGGCAAATGGTCAAGTAATTGATGAAAGAACTCCTAATGTTGTTACAAAAAATGAAAATGGAGGATTTACATATTACGTAAATAAAAGTGGCAATTATAAAGTAGCATTTGATTCTTCTTCAATTTTTGTTACTTATGCGAATAATCAAATTGAAGGAAATTATAATTTACAAATATTAAAAAGATCTAGTGCTAATGATTGGGAAAAGGATATAAATGATAAATCTAATACTTTAGCAGCAGATTTTAGTGTAAGACAATATTTAAACCAAGATAATACAGATTTTAATAATAAATTAAAACAATCTAATAATAATATTGAAACAGCTTTAAATGGTTTAACAAAGAGCGAAAAAAATGTTAAAACTCAAAAAGATGCTTGGACTACAATTTATGATAATGTAAAAATAACTAAAAATGATGTAAATTTAATTGATATATATGCTTTAACAGAAACTAATGCTCCTGATGGTTATAATAAAAATAATAATACTATGTATTTAAAAGTTTATAAAACTGTTAAAAGTGAAAGCAATGGTACAAATAAGTATTATATAGATAAAGTAAAATTTATGTCTGCAAATGGAAATGAACTTGACGAAAATGTAACTGATATACAAAAAACAAATAATGGAAATTATGTTTATTATAAAAATAAATCTTTAAAATATATGTTTGCTTATAATTCAACTTCAATTATGGTATTTTTTACAAACCAACCAATTGATGGTAGTTATAAAATGAACATTGTAAAAAGAGATATAAATGATAATTCAAATTCAACAACAAATTTAGGCAGTGCAGAGTTTGCGGTTAACCAATATTTAAATGGTGTTGAAGATAATGATAAATCTGATGATAAAGCCGATGCAATTGGTTATACAAGTAATAGTAAAAATTCTGTTAAATTAGAAAAAGGTGTTACTCAAGATATTTACTATTCAAATTCTAATGTTGTAAAAATAACAGATATTACTAAAGTTGATGCATATACTTTTGAAGAAAAATCGGCTCCTGCTGGTTATGAAAAATCAAACTTAAAAGTTTTATTACAGGTTTATAAAACTAAAAAAACTAATTCTTCTGGAAATTTTGAGTATGTAATTGATAAAATTAAAGTGATTACTAGAATGGGTGATAATAAAACTGTTATTGCTAATGAAACACTTACTTTACAAAATGGTAATGGAAGTATTTATATAGATAAAGATGGCAAAAAAATAGACCAAAGCAATAATGCTACTGTAAATATTTCGGTTGCAAATGAAAATGTTATTAGCGTAGTTTGGAAAGATTATCCTACAGGATCTTATAAATTAAAAGCTCAAAAAATTGATGTAAATGGTAATGCTTTAACTGGTGCAAAATTTAGTTTAAATGAATTAAATAAAACAAATAATTTGTTTGAAAATGATGGAGCTGTAAAAACTTCTAATACGGATAAGGGTTATACTAGTACATATGAAAAATCAATATCAAATGATACTGTAAGTGTTACAGATTCATATGTTATTAAAGAAACTCAAGCACCACAAAATTATATGAAACTTAAAAATGCAATTAGATTAGATGTTACAAAAACAGCTAAAGTAACTAAGGGTGTTACAACATATGAATTAAATACAATTACAGCTACAAGTTATGACGGAGCTGATAAAAAAGTTGTATTGGATTTTACTAAAGATAAGGATACTGAAAAATTAATAACTGGTGTATTACTTGAAGATGGTGTTAGCACTGCTAATGTAAGAGTAAGTGTAAGTTCTGATGGTATTATAAGTGTTAAATTTGAAAATGTTTCTTTAAAGGGTGGATATTCTTTAAATATTCATAAAGAAGTTGATGGTACTCCTACAGCTGGAATAAACTTTATACTTTCTGGTGCTTTTTCTTCAACAGCTAGCACAAATAATAGTGGAGATACAAGAAGCTATTATAAAGAAATAAATAAAGGTAATGTTTCTACAAAAGATGAAGTTACAATACAAGAAAATACTAATAATCCAGATATTGTTGGATTAAAAAATAAAATTAAATTGGAAATTACAAAAGGTAATAATAGCTCTTCAACTAAATACAGAGTTGCACATATTAATGTTTGGGAAGATGGTAAAACTCAAAAATATGGAAGTGATATAAGCGAGTCTGGTACAACTAATATTAATATTCCTGGTGTTGAGTTAACAAATAATACAACTGTTACTTTAAAACTAGAAATTGTAAGTAATTCAGTTAATCAAACTATTAAGCTATATGTTGACAATACAATGGTTACACCTAAAACATATAAATTAAAAATTAAAAAGGTTGACTCTGATAGTAAAGATGCTATTGATGGTAGAAAATTTAATGTTTATAAGGTAAATTCTGATGAAACTAGAACATTAATTACAAGTAATATTACTACTGCTAATGGAGGTATTGCAACTATTGGTGAAAACTTTAAGTTAGAGAATAATACAACTGATAGATATGTAATTCAAGAAGTTTATAGTAATAATGAAAATGTTTATGTTAAAATTGAAAATTATGAATGGTTTGTTAATATAAAGAAAACTGGAAGTAATCTTTCTACATATGCACTTTCTGATCCTTCAATTTCAGTTTCTAAGATATCTGGTAAAACTGATGATGCAATACAAGCTGATATTGCTAAAGGTGCTACTATTGAAAAATCTACAACTGATGATGGATTAATTACAATTACAATTCCAAACCAAAAATTAACTAATTTTAGCTTAAATGTTAAAAAGGTAACTAGTGGTGGAAATGCTTTAAATGGTAGTAAATTTACAATTGTTAGAGAGCAAAATAGTTTACATTCAGAGGCTAGTTTAAGTAATGTTGAACCAAATAGTAGTACTTTAACAACAAGTGAAGTTAAATCTGGTGAAATATTTACATTTAGAATTTATGAAAATTCTACTGCAACTGGATATAAAAATTTATTCCAAAAAGCTAGTGATGGTACTCAAGGATATTTAAAAATTAAAATTAGAGTGTTATCAGATGGTAGTGGAAATATTGTTCAAGATGGTAGTTTAGTTTGGTCTAATGCAATTACAGATAAAGACAAAATTATAAACGATTACTTAAAAAATGTTAGTAAAACAAGTATTGTTAATTGTAAAAATGAAAATGGAAATCATTCTGTTGAAATTACTTTACCAAACACTTTAGATACAACTTCTACAGATCTTGTACTTAATAAACATTCATATGGAAATAAAAACAATAAATTGGCTGCTGTTCAATTTAATGCAAAAAGGGCAAGTGTATCGGGAAATATATCAAGTTTAAATAATATTGTTAATGCTTTAAACAATGGAACTAATTTATCTGGATTTGTTACATCTTCAAGTAATGATTCAGAAATTGAGTCTTTGAGCAAAGCTAATGTTAATACTACATATTTGTATGAAATTACTGAATCTGCTGGTTTACAATATCATAATACTAAAATAGAAAAAGCTATTATAAAAATATTTGTAAAAGATGATAAAACTACTGAGGCATCAATTGTTGCAATTAAACCAAAAGGTGGTAGTTCATATGTTGAATATTCAAGTAATGTAAATTATGCTGATAGAATTTCGCTAGATAGTTTGGGAAATAACAAATATAAAATTAACTGGGCTAATGATAAAACTTATACTTTACAATTATTGAAAAAACAAATTACAACAAATGATATTCCGGAAGATTTTAGCTCATTAGAAGGTATTTCGGCTAATTTTACAATAAAAGAAATTTCACCTGCACAACAAACTATTATTGAAAATAAAAGCACTGATTTATATACTATTGTAAATAATGATGCTAAATTGACAGAATATCAATATACAATTCAAGAAATTAGTGCAACATCAGGTTTTCAGAATTTATTTAAAGATAAAACCATAAAATTATATGTTAATTTGAATGATGATGGAACAATTGCTGAGGGTGCAACTTATTTTGAAATTTTAGGCTGCTCAAGCAAAGCACAAGAAAATTGGCTTAAAAATTATGTTAGATTAAGTGTAGTAAATAATGAAATAAAAATATATATTGCAAATCCAAAAGAAAAATTAGGAATTGAATTATTAAAAGTAAATAATAGTTCAAGTGAGGGAATTGAAGGTGTTACATTTGGTGTTACCGGAACAGGTGATAATGGACAATTAACAGATATGGGTAATTTTACTACTAATAGTTCAGGTGCTTTTTCAATTGAAAGTATTCCTATATTAAAAACTGTACAATATTATATGTTTGAAGAAACTTCTGTACCAAATGGTGTTACTAAACTACAAAATACAAGAATAACTCTTACTGTTGATACAACAGGAATATCTTCACCTTCAGAAATTACAAGTGATAAATTAAGCATTAAAGCAGAAGCAACTGGTGCTGGTGGTACAAATTCATTAGAGGGATTGAGTGTTGATATGGTTGCTGGAAGAATAGTAATAACTGTTCCAAACCAATCAAAAACAGCATTTTTTAGAGTAGTAAAACAAGACAATACTGGTAAAACGATTAAGGGTGTTAAAACTGATGAAGATGGAAATATAGTAAATGGTGTAAAAATAAAAGTTTCTAAACAAGAGGGATCAAAAGCTAATAAAACACTATTTTCAGACTATATTCCAGAAGGTTCTTATAGTGAAGGTCATACACAATTACTTGCAAATTCAGAATATACATACACTATTCGTGAATTAGGTACTAAATTGGGATATGTTAATATTTTACAAGGTTATAATATTAAATTACATTTAAAAACTGATGCTAATGCTACTATTAAAGAAATTAATTCTACTAACCTTGATCAGTCAAATGGAAATTCATATTATGAAATTGAAGCTGCTGGAACTACAAAATATTCATTAGACGAAATTTTGAATAATAATATGATTGAGTTTGAATTATCAAATATGTCTAATGGTATAGTTGTTGCAAATACTCAGTTTATTACTGTAAAACTAAAGAACCCAATTGGTTATGTTGTTAGATTAAATAAAAAAGATTTAAATGGCAATGATGTTAAAGCATCTATTACAGCTGTAAATAAAACAGATTCTAGAGCTAAATCTATAAGTATGTATTATGAAGCTACAAAAAGTTCCGGTGGGGCTGTATATATGAAAGATGGTGAAGAACATACTTGGGAAATTAAAGAAACAGCTGCAAGTTCGCCATATACTAATATTTTAAAAGATAAAGTTGTTAATGTAATAACAAAATGGGATAATCAGTCTTTAGTAGTTAAAAATTGGAATATTGATGGAAATGCAAATTCAGAGTATAAAAAATATGTAGATGTTTCTACACAAAAGGTAGATGGCATTTGGACTTTAATTGTAACTATTAAGGATCCAATAAAAGTTAAAGTTAAATTAAATAAAGTTGGCCAAGATGGAAAGCCTTTAACTGGTGCAAACTTAACATTAAAGAGCTCCCAAACTGGTAAAACAGTAAGCATTAGTGGAGGTGCTTCAGAATCTGATTATATGGAAGAAGAAATTTCGCTTTCTGAAAATAATAATCCTAATACATTTGGTTTTGAAGTTACAGAAAGTAGTACAGCTTTAGGTCACGTTAATGTGTTAAAAGATAAAACTTTTTATTTACGTTTTGTTTTAGATGAAAAAATGCAGTTATTTTTAGGGGCAAAATTTGTAATAAATAATGGTAAACAGGAAGGTTTAAGTGAAGATTATTATAGCTGTGAAGTTAGTAAAGATGATTCAGATGAATATGTTATAAATATTACTATTAAAAACCCTGTTCAGTATAAATTACGAGTTGTTAAAAAAGATTCTGCTGGAAACCTTCTTTATGGTAGCCAAATTAAAATAAACAGCCCTATTTCTGGAATTCATTATACTGATGGTAAATCACATTTTGAATGTATTGAAGAGGGTGCAGAAGAAGGAAAAGATTTAATTTATTATATTTCTGAAATATATACAGCTGGTGCTAATAATGGCGAAACACCATATGTAAATAAATTAGGAAATAGCCCTATTTGGATGATTGTAAATGTTTCAAATACTGGTGAAGTTAGTGTTAAAATGGCTTGTGTATTTAAGTTTAATGCTAAAACAAATAAAATGGAACAATTACCAATTGCGGATTTTGGAGTTTCAATTCCTGAAGTTAAGACAGATGCAAATGGAATTCAAAATATTGAGGTTGATATTGAAAATCCTACAAGCTTTAATTTTGAATTAATTAAAAAACAAGCTGATAGTTCTGATGGAACAGAAGGTAGTGTTTTATCTGGAGCTGAATTTAAAATTACAAGTTCAGCATCTGGTGTTCATCAACAAAAAACTAGTGGAAAAGATGGAAATATTATTCTTTCTGAATCTGGCTTAAAAGCTGGGGATTATAAATTTAAAATTGAAGAGCTTAATACTGCTAATAAAAATTATGTTAATATTTTAGATGATAATTATATTGAAGTTAATGTTAATGTAAGTGCTGGTGGTGATGTTACATTTAAAAATGCCAGTGAAAAATTTACTGTATATCAAGCAAATGGAACAAAAATTACAGATGCCGAAAAGCTAAGTTTTTATAATAAATATATTAGTGTAAGTATTGATAAAACATCTAAGGTGAATAAGGTTAAAGTTAAAGTTAAAAATCCTGTAAAAGTTGGATTAAAATTAGTAAAAGAAACGACTGATGGAATAACTTTAAATGGTGCTAAGTTTAGTATTAATAATAGCATTAATAATACTACAATTACAAAGGTTACCTCTAATGGTGGAATTATTGAATCTAATGAAAAAATTGTTACACCTGGTGTTTATAAATATGAAATTACTGAAATAAATTCTGCTGATAAAAAATATTCAAACATTTTGGATGGTTATAAAATTGTACTTTTCGTAAAAATTCATAATGATGGACATATTGAATTAGTAGAAGATGATGCAGGAACAGCATTTAGTAGTTCTTCTGCAAACAGATTTTATGTATATAATTCTGATAATGCTGATGTAACAGTATTAAAGGACGGACAAAATGTAATTAAATATGTGTCTGTACAAGTTAATGAACAAGATCAACAAATTGTTGTTACAGTTCAAAATCCTGTTAAGTTTAATATTGATTTAACAAAAGTTGATACTGCAAATGGTGATGCTTCTGGAGCTTTATTTACAATATACAGAAACGATGAATGTATTTTCCATTCAGGTGTTGTAAATAAAGATGCTGTAGAGGTTGTTGAAGATAATATGGTAGCAGGAGAGTATGTATATTATATTTCTGAGGCACAATCTATGAGTCCATATACATATGTAAATGTATTTAAAAATAATTTTATAAAAGTATATGTAAAAGTTAATGGAGATGGAACAGTACAAATTATTGATGGTGAATCAAAGGTTAACTCTGGATATTTTGAAATATATGAGGGTTCTTATACAGATATTGCAAATGCTAAGTTGATTAGTCGTGATAATGAATTATATACTTATGTTCAAAGTTTGAATGTAGTAAAAGATTCAAATGGAATTAGTACTATTAAAATGACTATTGAAAATCCTACTCAATATGAGTTAAGAGTTATAAAAAATAATGCTGGAAATTCTCAAGTTAAAGGTAGTAAATTTACTGCATATAGAGAACAACAATCTAATGGAAAGATTACTAAGGTGTTAGATAATGAAGAGCCTATAAGTGTTACAGAATCACCTTTAAGATCTGGAAATTACATTTACTATATAACAGAAAATAGTCAGCCAGGAAGCCAATATATAAACGTATTAGAAGGTAAATATGTAAAAGTTTATATTAGAGTTAATGGATTAGGTAAAGTATATATTACAAATAGTAAATTCCAAGATACAGATGGATATTATGAGTTATATGAAGGTGATATAAACCAAAGAAATGGTAAGAAAATTGAAAATAGCCAATATGTTAAAGTAAGTGTTCCAAACCCAATGTCACATGTTATTAATTGGCTACAGGTTGATGTAACAAACCCTGTTAAGTATTTAGTTGATATTACCAAAACAGATTCTTCTAACAATAAACTTGATGGTGCAAACTTTACTGTAAAGAGAAAATTAGTTTCTGAAGCAGATAGCACACAAGTATTTAAGGGAAATGTTACAGATAATACTGAAATTGAAGAAAATAATATGTTAGCTGGAAATTATATTTACTATTTTGCTGAAAATTCTACACCAGGTGCTCAATATTCTAATGTATTAAAAGATAATTACTTAAAAGTTTATGTTAAAGTAGCTGGTGATGGTACTGTTACTATAACAGATAGTACTTTTAAAAAAAGACGGTTATTTTGAATTATGCAAAGGAAATATTAATAATCCTAAGGATTCAGATGAAATTATTACTACAAAAGGTGGAGTATATTATGGTTTATTTAATGTAGGTGTTACTAAACAATCTGATAATATTAATGTAATTAACGTAAAAGTTGTTAACCCTGTAAACTATAAAGTTGTTTTAAATAAAAAGGTATATGGTAGTGATGAAATTAATTTGAAAAATGCTAACTTTACAATTATGAGTTATATATATGGTAAAGAGCATACAGGAAATACAGATGCTAATGGAAATATTGAATTTACAGAAAATAATATTAAAGCTGGTATTTATGAATACAGAATTAAAGAAAATTCTACTCCAAGTGATGATTATATAAATATATTAAAGGATAAGGAGATACGAGTATTCGTAAAAGTAAATTCTAATGGAAGTATTGAAATTGTTGATAAATATGGACAATATAATGGAAATGTATATTATGTATATGATGTTTCTGGTTCTTCTGGAGCAAAGGAAATTTCAAAATCAAATATTATTTCTGATTGTGTAAATATATCAATATCAACAAATAATAATATTTATCAATTAGATATTAAAGTTAAAAATCCTCAAAAAATTAGTTTTTCACTAGTTAAAAAGGATAAAGACACTAATAAAGCTATGAATGGTGTTAAATTTAAGTTAGGTGTTCTTGATACTGCTAATAATAAAAAAGTTGATATTAAAGATGTAAATACATTAAATGTTATTGATACAAATAATCTTGTTACTAAAAATGTAAATGGAACTGATGGTGTTATTTCGTTAGATAACATACTAATTGAAAAAGCTGGTACTTATAATTTTGTATTACACGAAGAGTCAACAGATGGTATTTTTGGATGGATATATAAGCCTCATAAAGATGATATTGTAATTAAAGTTACAATTGCTGTTGAAAATGGAAAATATGTAATTAAAAGTGCTGAAACTACATCTGGAGCAACATATGTTAGTGGATTAAACTTTAAAACTGGAATTGAAACTGATGTTTTAAATGAAAGAGTTAAAGGTAAATATGATTTAATTTTAAACAAAATTGATAGCTATACTGGAAAATCTTTAGATGGAGCAGTATTTAATATAAGTGTTGAAAAAGATGGTAAAGAGCATAAATTATATAAATCTACAAATGATGTAGATTCTATGGAACAAATTTTACCTGCAAATAATGTAACTGTAAATAATGGTAAATTAGAAATTAAAGATATTAGAATTGAAGAGGATGGTAGAGCTAGACTTGAAGAATATACAATTATATTAACTGAGGTTAAAGCTCCAAATGGATATATGTTATTAGATTCTCCAATAAAACTAAAAGTTACAACAAATACAATGGGAGAATATGATAATGAAAAATATGTAGTTCAATTAGTTGAGTTAGTTGATGATGGAAATCACGGATTAGTTACTTTAAATTATGATGAAAATAAAATTGAAGTAACAGCTAAAAATGAGTACTTTGATTTAGCCTTAAGAAAATCTATTACCTCTGTTTCATATCCAGATAGTGATGAATCTGAAATTACAGAGGATGAAACAAAGGATAGAATTCCAAATGTTGTAACAGATGACTTAAATGCTAATAAGAGCACAACTGCTACATATAATCATAATAAAACACCTATTGGTGTATACAAAGGTCAAGAAATTATTTATACTTTAAGAGTTTATAATGAAGGGGAAATTGATGGATATGCTGAGGAGATTACAGATCATTTACCTGCTGGATTAAATTTTGTAAATGATGATTTTAACAAAAATATGGGTTGGTATTTAGATAATAGTGATCTAACTAATAGAACTGTTAAAACAACATATTTATCAAAGAAATATGGACAAGATAACAATAAAGATAATTTATTGAAAGCTAAAAATAATGTAACTGGAGTATTAGATAGTAGAGAGGTTCAAATTAAGTGTGTAGTTTCTGATACTGCTAAAGTTAAAACTATATTAACAAATATAGCAGAAATTAGCTTGAGTAAAGCAGAAAACAGAACAAGTGCAACTGTTGATAGAGATTCTACAACAAATAATGTTGAATTACCAAAAACAGCGGATTTAATGTCTAAGTATAAAGAGGATGAGTTATCTAAATCTTATGTACCAGGACAAGAAGATGATGATGATTTTGAAAAGGTAATTGTTGAAGAATTTGACTTAGCCTTAAGAAAATATATTACAGCTGTAAATGGTGAAGAAATGCTAAAGAATAATGATATTAGTAAAGATACAAATGATGAAGATGAAAATGATAGTACAAATGACAATGATAAAAATACAAATGCTGATGATGTGAAATATGAAAGAGAGCCAATAGTAAATGTTAGTTCGTTGAAGGATGGTTCTAGCACAACTGCAACATATACACATCCAAAAGATCCTGTTGAAGTTTCTGTTGATGATATAGTTAGATATACAATATCTGTATATAATGAAGGAACTGTGTCTGGATATGCTTCAGTAATTAAGGATGATATACCTGAAGGTTTAGAGTTCGTAAAAGATAGTGAAATAAACAAAAAATTTGGATGGACATTAGTAGATGAAAATGATGAAGTAACAGATGATGTAACTAAGGCTAAATATATTGTAAGTGATTATTTATCAAAAGAAAATGGTGAAGATAACTTATTAAATGCCTTTGATGGAGAAAAATTAGATACAAAATATGTACAAGTAGAATTTAAAGTAGTATGTAAACAAGATTATCCAAAGGTTATTGAAAATCAAGCACAAATATCAAAACATACAGATAAAAACGGAAAGAATGTAAAGGATAGAGATTCTACACCAAATGTTTGGAAAGGTGAAGATGATGAGGATGTTGAGTATGTTAAAGTAACATATATGGATTTGGCATTGCGTAAATTTATTACAAATGTAAGTGGACAAGAAATTACAAGTAGAATTCCTGAAGTAGATGCTACTGCATTGAAAAACGAAACAGGAACAACTGCTACATATAAACATCCAAAAGATCCAGTTTTAGTTCGTACAAGTGATATAGTAACATATACAATTAGAGTTTATAATGAGGGTAGCAAAGATGGATATGCAACTCAAATTAAAGATGATATCCCAGATGGATTAGAATTTGTACCTGATAATGAAACTAATAAATTGTATGAATGGCATCTTATTGATGAAAATGGTAATGAGGTAACAGATGTTTCTAAAGCTAAATGTGTTGTTACAAATTATCTTTCAAAAGATGAAGAAACTGTAGATAGACAAAATTTAATTAAAGCTTATGATAAAAATACTATGGATGAGCCTGAATTTAAAGATGTTAAAATATCCTTCAAAGTAGTTGAACCAACAACATCTGATAGAATTTTAATTAACTATGCACAAATAAGTGAACAAACAGATGGTAATGGTATTCATAGACAAGACAGAGATTCTACACCAAATGTTTGGAAAGGTGAAGATGATGAGGATATTGAAAAAGTTAAAGTGTTATACTTTGATTTAGCACTACGTAAATGGGTAACTAAAGCTATTGTAATTGAAAATGGAAAAACAAGTGTAACAGAAACTGGTCACCACGCAGAGGATGATCCAGAGGAAGTAGTAAAGGTTGATTTAAAGAAGAGCAAACTAAATTCAGTAGTAGTTAAATTTGAATATCAAATTCGTATTACTAATGAAGGGGAAATTGCTGGATATGCTAAGGAAATAAAGGATAGAATACCACAAGGTTTAAAATTTGATAAAGCAGATAATGCTAATTGGACAGAGCTAGAAGATGGAATTATAGTTACTGATCAATTAAAAGATAAATTATTACAACCTGGTGAAAGTGCAGACGTTACTGTAGTGTTAACTTGGATAAATTCAGAAACTAATATGGGTGTTAAAATAAATATTGCCGAAATAAGCAAAGACTATAATAAGTATGGAACTCCAGATATAGATTCTACGCCAGATAACAATGTTGAAGGTGAAGATGATATTGATGATGCACCAGTAATGTTAACTATTAAGACAGGAGCTAAAGAGCTTGAATATGCTATAATTGGATTAGCAGTTTTGGTAATACTTATATTAGGTGTAAGCGTAGTTAAAGATACTCGTAAAAGCAAAAAATAAAGAAGCCGTAAGGAATATGCAAATATTTTAAGAGCTTAAGCAGAAATATTTAGAAATTAATCGAAAATATTTCTGCTTTTATTATGCTTAAATGACGGAAACAAGTGTTATTAGTGGAAAAGTTGGCATTGAGTTTTTTTAGACAAAAATTGTAATAAAAATGTAATAAAAATGAAAAAAATGTAATTAAATATTCAATTTATAAATTTCCGTAATAAAATACGTGAAAATAGCTGTTATTACGTAGTTTGACTTTATTAATATAAAGTATAAAAATAGGGTTAATATTAAAAGCATATGGAGGTATAAAAATGACACATAAGAAAGGTTTTGTTTGGACTATATTAACAATAATTTTATTAATAGCAGTTTATATTTTATGTGCTAAAAATACAAATAAAAAAGTAGCAAATTTGGATTCTGAAACTTTAAAGTCAATGACATATACAGAGATAACAGATGATGATGCTAAAATAGATAATTGCGAGTTTGTTGAATTTAGCTCTTTTTTTACGAGAGATTTAAATGGTGATGGTAAGGCTGAAAAAGTAAATGGTGTTTGCAAAAATATTGATAGTTCGGCTACGGTTTATTTTAGATTAAGTGTGTTATCTAAAGGCTATTTAAAAAATGGAAAAATTTCAATTGATGGAAAAAACTTTAGGCTTGATACTGCAATTGCTGCAGATGATGTTATTGCAGAAAATTATATAGATTATGATACTAAACAAATAAATTTTGTCGATAAAGTTAATAATGGAACTCAAAAATTAATAGAATCTAAAATAAAACCTAGAATTGAAAATATAAATGATTATTCTAAAAGTGATAATTCTGTTATTTTTACTGGTACATATGTATATCAAGATTCTAATGGAAGCGATGTGGAAATTCCAATAAGCAAAAAATGTAATTTAACTGTTGATTGGTATGGTAGTTTATCTTCAAGTATTGTTACAAAGGATGTTATTAAATATTCAAATGACAAAATTGTAACTAATGAAAACGGAAATATTGATTTAAAATTTACAGTAAAAACTGAGGAAGATTCTTATAATAGATTATTATTAAACTCAAATATTGTTACAGTTAATATTCCTAAAATTAAGGGAATTTCAGCTTCTAACGCAATTGTAACTAATGAAAATGTGTCTACAAACTATGATATAAATTCAGGAAAACTTGTAATTACAAGAAAAGCAGTTGTTGATGAAAACGGTAATATAACTAAAGCTTTACCAAGTTCAAACGAGTACGAAATTAAAATGACTTATCCAGGTGAAATATATAATAATTCTGCTAAGGAAAGCATTGTAATTACTGTTCCTGTGCAAAGTTATTATACAGGATTTAATAATCCAGGAGAGGAATTTAAAAATGAAATTGCAAATAATATTGCAAAATCTAATGTAGCTGAAAAAAGTTTTGCAATTACATATGAAAATCCAATTGGTGAGGTGTATGAATTTGATACTGAAGTTGGTGAATATGTAACTTATCCCTATGATAGATATGTTGTTTCAAAAAAGGAAACAATGAAAGTTTATAATAATATAAGTCCTAACCAAAATGATACTTATGATGTTAGATGGATTTTTAAAAGAGGAACATCTGGTGTAATTAAAAAAACAGAAATGTATGCTACAAAGGCTGATGAGCTAAATTCTAATAATTCACTTGAGGATTATACAACAAATGTTGGAATTTATATAGATGGTGCAAAATCAATGTTAAATTCTGATGGATATATTAATATTTATGATGCAGATAAATCTGGTAATGAAGCTTTATTGCATTCATTTACTGCCAGCGATTGGGATAAATATACAAAGGATGCACCTTTTTATTATGAAAAATCTGTAAAAAATATTAGGGCAGAAATAAGTGAGAGCAATCAAAATAGTACATTAATTATACATAATGTAAAACAATTTGATAATGAAAAATTGGCACAAAAATATTCTAAACAGGAATTTGAAAGTTTAAATTTAATTTATACAAATTTAACTGGTGTTCCATATGACGAAAATTCTGTAAAATTGGATGCCGAAACTAGAACTGAAGTTGCATATTATGAAGATGAAATTTCAAGAGCTAGAGCAACAATTTCAAGAGATAAAATCTCTACAGTTGAAACTACTGAAAATGAAATAATAAGAATACAAACAATTTCAGAAAATTATAATGAGTCAAAATGGAAAAATGGAGAATTTTTAATTGAAATGCCAACAGGAATTACCTTAATGACTATAAACTCTGTTAAATCAAATAATAGCAAAGTTGTAATTAAAGGTTATAATTTATTTGAAAAAGATGGTAAATATTTTATAAAAATTATTACTGAAAATGATGTACCAGATGTATATGAAGTGTATGTTGACTGTAATATAACTCCAAACTCTAAACTTGCTACAGTTACTAAAGAATTGAATTTATATGCATATAATGAGTATTATACTAATTATGAAAATGAAACTAAAGATATTTATGATGCTAATAATAATGGAAATGTGGAAGAGCTTGTAGGAATAAGCTCTGATGAAATTCAATTTGTAGCCCCAACAGGATTAATAACTTACCAGTCTTTAACGGATTATAATGAATATGGAGATGTGACAACAGCACCTAATGTTGCTGAAATTGCAAAAGAACAAAGAACTGCTACTGTAATTATTAATACAATAAATAATTATTCAAATACAATAAGTTCAACTAAAATTTTAGGTAAAATACCTTTTGAGGGAAACAAATATGTAATAACTAATGGAAATTTAGGGTCTGAATATACAGCAAATTTAAATAGTAAAATTGTACTTGATTTAGCTGAAAATAATTCAACTGAATTTTCTGATGAAAAAATAAATGAGTTAAAAAATAATATAAAAATATATTATTCTACAAACGAAGTAACTAATAATAATTTACAAGATTCATCAAATGGATGGACTTTGGAAAGTGATGTAAAAGATTGGTCTAGTGTTAAAACATATTTAATAGATTTGGGAAATTTCGTAATGGATAAAGGTGATGTTATTAGTTTTAAATACGAAATTTTTGTACCAGAGGGAATTGCATACGAAAAAACTACATATTCTGCATATGCTGTTTATTTCAATTTAGATACACCAGATGGAAAGTTGGCAGATTATACAGAGCCTAATAAGTTAGGTATAAAGGTAACTAGAAAATATAATTTAACATTAACAAAAAATAAACTTGGAACATCTAAAGCAGTTCAAAATGCGTTATATTTATTGGAGTATGGTAATAAAAATGATGTAAATTATGAGTCACGTATTGAATTAACAGATGCAAATGGACAAATTAATTTTGAAAATTTGGACGTTGAAAAAACATACAAATTATCAGAGCTAAAATGTACAGCTGATTATGAATTAAGTACTGGTGTATTTGAATTTAAAGTTGTTGAAAATAGCCAAAATGGAAAACTTGAACTTAGTGCTTTATCAGATGGAGCTGGATATAATTCGAGCAGTATTAATGCAAATACTGTAAACATAAATGTTCAAGACAAAATTAAGTTTAAGTTAAATTTAACAAAATTTAGACTAGGAACAAGTACAAAAGTTGCTGGTGCATCATATATTATTAAATCTGAAATTGGCGATGAAGAGCTTAATAAAACAACAAATAGTGATGGTTCAATTGATATTAGTAATTTAACTTTAGATAAAACTTATATTATTGAAGAAATTTCTGCAAGTGATAATTTTGCTTTGGCACAAGGAAATTTAAAATTTGTTGTAAGTCAAAGTGCCGAAAATGGTGAATTATCAGTAAAAATTCTTGAAAATGGTGCAGGATATAAAACTTATACAATAAATCAGTCTGATGAAAAAGTAAGTATACAACTAGAAGATGAAATAAGATATAAAATTGTTTTAAATAAGAAAGATAGCAATTCTAATGCAAATTTAGTTGGAGTTAAATATCAAATAAAAGGTAAAAATGTAGATACATCTGCATTAACAGATGAAAATGGTAATATTGAATTTTCTAAATTAGATCTTGGTGAAAAATATATTGTTACAGAAGTTTCAGCTAAAGATTATTACATTAATGAACCATTTGAAGTTAGTGTAACTAAGGATGTACAGGGAAATTTAAAATCAAACATTGGAACAATAACTGATAATAAAACAGAGGTTGTATTAAATATAAATGCTACAGATACGAAAATTCCAACATATAATTTAAGTATAGTTAAAGTTGAAAGAGGTAATAAAAATAAAAAATTATCTGGAGTAACTTTTGTAGTAAAAGGTCCAAACTTAAATGAAGAGGTGACAACTAATGAAGAAGGTAAAGTTACTATAAATGGATTATATGAACATATTTCAGAAAAAAATGTTGATGGAACATATATAATTCAAGAAAAAGTTGCAGCTGATGGATATATATTAACATCTGATATACTAAAAATACAAGTTAATAGATCTGATAACAAATTAAATGCAACTATCTTAGAGGGTGAAAATTTAATTTCTGATGCAGATAATGGAAAAGATATAGTTTCTGATAATAATAAAATTACATTAACACTTGAAAATATTCCTACTTTTAAAGTAAAAAAGGTCGATTCAGAAACAAATAATCCAATAGCAAATACAAAGTTTGCTATTTACAAAATTAATTATAATGATGATGGAACTCGAAAAAATGTTGAGGAAGCAAAAGATGGTAATGGTAATGTAATTGGTGATGAGGAAACAATAAATAATATTAAATATCATATTATTAAAACAAATGATTTAGGTGAAGCAACTATTAATTTACCAGCAGGTTATTATTATATAGAAGAAATTGAAACTGCCGAAGGATATATTTTACCAGAAGGTAATGACAAAATACATTATTTTGGAATTGGTAAAAGCAAACAAAAAAGAGCAGAGTTTACTACTGATGAAACTGAAAAATTCAATACAGATTGTTCATATATCAATGACGTAGAAGAAGTTGATGATGGATATATTGTAGTTGGTGAAGCAAAAGATAAGTTTGATGTAACACTTTATGATGGTACAACAAAAACTTTGGTTGGTGGATTTATAATAAAATATGATAAAAATGGTAAAAACATATTGTGGTGTGATTCACAAAATGGAGTTAATGTATTAAGTAATTTAGTAGTTACAGATAATGGAGATATATTGATTACTGGTTCCAACCCATATTTTATAATTTTGAAATATAGCAAAAATGGACAATTATTATTAAAAAAGGCTTATCCTGAAATTTTTGGAGATGATTTCGATTTTTCAAGTATTTCTTCATTAGATATAACTTATAGAATAATAAAAACAGAAAACGGTTTTAAACTTTCAGGTCAAATAGCTAAAGATTCTGATAGTGATATTGTAAAAATTTATACAATTAATCAGGGTGAAAAAATAATATCTAATGGTAAATTTATAGCAGAATATAATAATGATGTAGAGCTATTAAATTTTTATGGTGAAAATGATGATGAATACAATACCGAATATAATATATACAAAAGAGGATCTGTAAAAAAAGATTCATATACAGAAACAGAGTATGATATCACTGCTAAAACAATAACTACTGAAAGTCAAGGTAGTATGCAAGTTCAATATTCTACAGTATATTCGTTAGATGATGATGGCAACTATAAATGGGCATATACGGTAAATAATGAAAATATAAGATTTTGTGATAGTATAACTATTTCAGATGGAAGTGTTATAACATCTGGTGTAGTTGAAAAAGATACTACAGTAGTTTTAAATGGTGAGCAGTATGATTTAAAAGTAGGTGGTATATTATTACAATTTAATGAATTGGGAGTTTTACAAAAAATTGAAAAAGGATATCCATCAGTTCATTGTAGACAACTTATAAAAAATAGTGAAGGTAGATATACTGCTGTTGGATTTGTAAATGAAGATGGTAAATATAAGGGAATAATGCAATTTATTGGAATAAAATTATATAATCCAGATCTTCCTGAATTACAACAAATTACTATAAACAATTCAATAACAAAATACAAAATAACTACAGAGGTTGTTGAAGGAAATGGTACTGTATCTGGTCAAAATGATAATCCTTATGAAGTTGTTAGATATAAAGAAAATAGTAAAAATGAAATAAAAGCTATTCCAGATTCTAACTGGAAAGTAAAAAGGATTAAAGTAAATGGCGAAAGTATTGAATATACTGTTTCAGATGATGGAAGTGTAACATTACCTCAATTTATAAATATGACAGAGGATAAACATATTCAGGTTTATTTTCAAAAAATTGATGACAATTATAATTTTGAGTTAACTAAAACATCTGAAAGTGGAGAACCTTTGGCTAATGCTAAATTTACAATTAAAAAAGTTACCAAATCATCAGATGGTTCTGAAACATTACAAGATGCTAAGGATGCTGATGGTGATTTTGTTGGATACAATTATTCTATTAATGATGAAGTATATAAAGTTGTAGAATCTAATAATGATGGAATAATAAAAGTTAATTTAGAAAATGGTGACTATAGATTAATTGAAATTGAAGCACCTGCTAATTATGAAAAATCTGATAAAAGCTATGATTTTAGTATAAATAATACTTCTGATGAAAGTACTGTTACAAAATTAAATGTAACTAATGCGAAAAAACAGTATAAAATTACTACCGAAATTCTTAAAAATTCAGAAGGCAAAAGAACTGGTGGAACAATAACTGGATTAACTTATTTAGATAGCGTAAAATTAGTAGAAAAAGTAAAATATGGAGAAGATGGAAACACAAACATAAATATTAATCCATTAAATGGTTATGTAATAGAAAAATTATATATTGATGGACAAGAATTTTCTGCAAATTTAGATGAAAATGGGTGTGCTGTATTAGATAAATTTAAAAATGTAACACAAGATCATATAGTTCAGGTTATTTTTGAAAAGAAATATACACTTAAACTAACAAAAAAAGACCAGGATGGAAATGTGCTACAAGGTGCTAAATTTACTATACAAAAAATTACCGAAAAAGATGGAGCATCTATTAAAGAAAATGCTATAGATAAAAATGGAAATTTAGTTGGAGTATTAGAAAATATAAATGGTGAAAATTTATATGTATTAACAACAAATGAAAATGGAATAATTACAGCTGATTTACCAAATGGAAACTATATTGCTAAAGAAGTTAAGGCACCTGATGGATATTACTTAGATGATAAAGAAGAAAGTTTTACTGTAAAAGGACAAGTGCTTGAATTGAAAGAACAATATAAGGGAACTAGACAGTTTGGTTTTAGTAAACCAGGATCTATAACGTGGTATTCTCCAAAAATTTTAAGAAATAATAAAAGAATAGATATTTCTGGAACTACGTTAACTATGTATGGTGAAAATGAAAGTAAATTATGGAGTAATAATTTAAAAAAGGAATGTACTGGAAGTTGTGAATTTAATGGAATTGAAGAAAATAATAAATCTGAATTATTAATTTTGGGATATTATTCTGGAAAATTAACTATTGATAAGGACTTAGTAGAAAATGCAACAGATGATATTATACTTGATAGTGGTTCAACAAATTATGCTAGAAGCATTATTATAAAAATGAATTCAGATGGAAAAATTATTAAATACTTTGAAATCGGAAAAGTTACATCAAATGATCAGAAAAATGGTGTCTACTCTAATGGTATATATGTTCAAAATGATGGAAGTTATGTTATAAGATTAGCATTATATGGAAATTATGGAAATAACGGGTGTTTTGATGGTAAAATGATCTTTTCTTCAAATGAAACATTTTATGGAAATGAAATTGAAGAAAATTTGACTGATAAAGGAGAAATAATGATTCATTTTACAGAAGATGATAAGGTAATAAATATTAATACTTTTCCTCTTCGTGTTGGTGGAACATTACCATATAAAATTATTGCAAATGGTACAGATTTTATAGGTGTTTCGTCAGTTGAAAATCAAATAACGAAATATGATAAAAACGGAAACGATACTGATATATCTTTAAATATGCCATCTGGATTTACTGAATCAGGAACAACAATGACTGATGATGGAAATTATATATCTTTTGGAAGTATTTATTCTGATAATGAAGAAGGTAAAACTGTAATTTCCGGTGAATATACTGAAAGTGGAAAGAGAATTATAGTATATAATAGCAATAACTCTCGTGATCCAGCAGTTATAATATATAATTCAAATGGAAAAATTGTTAATGTATATACTATTGAATGTAATAATTGGGGATTTTTTACATATGGAATTAATCTACCAAATGGAAATATTTTAGCAATTGGAGCTCAAAATAATGGTATAAATGTAACTAAAGATAAAGGTGAGGATGGATATACATATTCTAGCACGGAATCTTCTAAAATAATTGTTGAGTTTGCAAGTGATGGAAAAATTGTTAATGTAAGTACTACTGATATGCAAGGTAGTATTACGCAAGGAATAATTGTATATGGAATATATACAGTAGATAATAAGGTAGTTATGGTAACTCCGAATCTTACAGAATATATATATAATACAACAAATAAAAACCAGGTTACTCCTATAGAATTACAAGTCGAAAATACAAAAATGGGTAATGTTATAGTTCATCATTACTTAAAGACTGTAGATGGATTACTTACAACTACAAGAGTTGCCGATGATGAAATAATAACCGATGCTATTGGAAAAGAATATAAAACATCACCTAAAAAAGATCTTAAAAAAGTTGAATTACAAAAAAATGATAATGGAGAATTTATTATTCCTACGAATATGAATGGAACAATTAGCAAAGATACAACAGAGGTTATATATTATTATGAACCAAAGGCAATTGAGCTTACAATACATCATTATTTGGATGGTACACAAACTAAAATTGCGGATGATAGAAAATATACATTTAATCCTAAAACAGTACTTAATGATGATAATACTTACAAAATTATTACTGAAGGAACATATGATGTTGATACAAATGAAGAGTATAATAATTTAATAAATGATTATATTCTTACAAGTATAAGTAGTGATGTTAAAGATGAAACAACATTAAACGATATACTAACTTTTAATGAAGATAAAGAGCTAACATTTTATTATAAAATTAAACAACATAATATAACTACTAAAGTAGAAAAACATACTGAAATAAGAACAGATAAATTAACAAATGAAAAAAGCGAAATGATAGTCACCGGAGGAACAATAACAGGTGAATATAATGATACTTATAAAAAAGAGAATGAAATTCAATTTGTTGAATTTGTAAAACAAAAGCAAGATAGTACAGTTTCAATAATTGCAAAACCAGATGAAAACTATGTTGTAAAACAAATAAAATTACAATCAATAACAGATGATGGAAAATTGTCAGAAAACATAATTTATGGTGATGGTGCAATAGAAAATCCAGAAATAACTGTAAATTATGGAGCTGATAAATCTGTAGCATTATCAGTGTTCAAATCTGTTACACAAAATAAACATATAATAGTTGAGTTTGAACCTGCAAAATCAACGGTAATTATACATCACATTATTAAAGGTCAAGATAAAGATTATAAAACACAAACAAAAACAGATTTAATAGGAGAGCCATATGTATCTTCACAAATAAATATAACAGGATATGAGTTAGTTAGCGTTTCAGATAATGCAAGTGGAAAATATACAAATGATGTTATAAATGTTTATTATACATATGATAAATCAACATTCCAATATACAGTACATTATTTTTATGATGGAATTGAAGATGAAAGTAAAGTTGAAAGTAATAATGCAAAATATCAAGATAAAATAACTGCATATATAGACAAAAATAAAACTGGATACAAATTTGAAAAAAATGAAAATATTCCTTTAATAATAACTGAAGTAACTGAAAATAATGTAATAAATGTTTACTATGTAAAAGATGAGTTTTCATATACAGTTGAATATTATTATGAAAATAAAACAAGTCATCAATATGATAAAGATGAAAAAGCATCAGTTGTTAAATCTGCACAATATAATGAAAAAATAACTTCATATGTTGATAAAACAAAAAAAGGATATGTATTAGATAAAGTGGAAAATTTACCTTTAACTATAACTGAAATAGCTGAAAATAATATAATTAAAATATATTATAAATTAGCAGATTACAATTATAGCATACATTATTTTTATAATGGTGTTGAGGATACAGAAGCAGTAGAAACAAAAGTAGCTAAATACCAAGATTATATAACCACATATCCAGATAAGATAAAAAGTGGATTTGCACTAGAAAAAACAGAAAATTTACCATTAACAATAACTGAAAAAGAGGAAAGTAATGTAATAAACATTTACTATAAATCTGAGTTTAAAATAACAACAGATGTAATTGAACATACAGAAAAATATAAAGATGGTACAATAAAAGAAAATGTAAAAGGTGGAACAATAACTGGTGAAGATTTGGATCCATATGAAAAAGTATTAAAGGGTAATATGCCTCAAAATATAATAAAAATTGTTCCTGAAAAAGAGCTTGATAATGATGGAAATATTATTGGAGAATATGAAATTGTAAATGTAATAATAAAAAATGGAAAATCAGCAGAAGAGCAAACAAAATTAGATGTAGAATCATTAGTACAATCAGATGGAAGTATGACAGTTCCAATACAATATATTGCAGATACAAAAACAGGAATGCAATCAGATAAACATATTGAAGTAGAGTTTAGAAAGAAAACTAAAGTAATTGTTAAATACTTGGAAGAGAAAACGGAAAAAGTTTTATATACAACTCCAGATGGAAAAGATTATGAGGAACAATTTGGTGTTGAAGGCGAAAGCTATGCAACTAGTAGAAAAATAATTGCAAATTATAAATCTTCAAGTTTGGGAGTTACAAATGATAAAAAAGAACAAATAGGTTCAACAGGAACGATGTTTGCAGATACTTTAACAATAATATACTGGTATGAAAAAATTCCAGCAGGAATAATTGTAAAACATATTGAAATTGATGAAAATGATATAAAACAGGGATTGACATTAGATGTGGGAACAGTATTAAATGAAGAGCTAATTGCAGGATATGTTGGTCTTAATGAAAATATTAAAAGAGCAAAATATGAAAATTATATATCTGTAAATGGGCCAAAATCAAATGATGAAAATATTGTAATAGCAACAAAAGATGAAGATTTAAAAAATGTAATATACAAAGAAAATCAGTCTGTAGAAGTTCGTTATTATTATGAAAGACAATATAAAGTGACAACTGGAATTAAACAACATAAAGAGCTAGTAAATGGTAATGAGGTTTTAGTTGATGGTGGAACAATTTCTAAAGAATATATACAAGATGAACAGGGTAATAAAAAAGAAATTGAATATGAATTAATAAATAAAAATGGATATAATAAAAAGAAAATTGAAATTATACCAGATGATGGATATAGAGTAAAAGAAGTAACAATAAATGATAAAACATATACAGCAAAACAATTACAGGAGCAAGAAAAACACATAATTATTTTGAAAGCAGGAACAGATGAATTAGAAGATGATGCATATTTTAAAAATGTACAAGAAGATAAAAAAGTTATAGTTGAATTTGAAAAAATACCTGCAAAAGTGGTTGTAGAATATAAAGATATAGATACAAAAGAAAATTTACTACCAAATAAAGAGCTAGAAGGATATGTAAATGATGAATATAATGAACCAAAACAAGAAATAGAAAATTATAAACTAACAGATCCAGAGCCTACAAATAACAAAGGAAAAATGACAGAAAATCAAATAACTGTAACATATTGGTATAAAAAACAATTTAAAATTACGACAGACGTAATTGAGCATAAAGAAGTTACACATAAAGTAATTGAGCTACCAAAAGTTGGTCAACAGGAAACTGAAATAATAACAGTAAAAGGTGGAAGTATTTCTGGTGAAGATGAAACACCTTACGAATTGGTAGATAGGGGAGCAACAACGCAAAAGAAAATTTTATTAAAACCAGAAGATGGATACAAAATTGTTGGAATTAAAATTAATGGTGTAGGATATGAAATACAGCGAGATGGAGAAACTGAAATAGAGCCTATAAAAGATGTACAAGAAGATAAGCATATAGAAGTTCAATATGAAAGAGCTAAAACTACACTTACTGTAAAATATTTAGAGCAAGAAACTAATAAAGAGCTTGCAAACGAAGAAAATGTTTCAGCTAATATAAATGAAAAGTATATAACATATGCAAAGAAAATAAATGATTATGAATTAGTAGAAAAACCGGAAAATTCAGAAGGAATACTAAACAAAGAAGATGGAACTGTGGTAATATATTATTATAAAAAGAAAGTACAAATAGAAGAGCCAAAAGATGATAATAAGCAAGATACAAATAAAAATGAAGAAAATGAAGTAAAAAATGATCAAAATTCAGATAAAACAATACCACAACCAATTGAAACAATAATAACAACTGTAAAAACAGGAGATAAAATTTTACTATATTTTGCAATATTAGCAATATCAGTAATAGTAGTTTTGACTATAGTAAAACATAAAAATAATGAAAAATAAAAATATTAAAAAGCCCTAAAAATTACATAATTTTTAGGGCTTGATTTTTGTATTTTTATTAAATTTATTATTACAATTTAATGTTATTTTTAAAATTAAAGTTTTTGTTTTCAATAAATCTTGTCAAATTTTTGTTAGAAATACCAGTAATATTTGATAAATCATTTACTGAAACAATGTCATTAGTTTCATTTTCTGCAAAATAATTATTTAAAGTTGAAATATCATTATTGTCCTTAGTAGTGCAAGCAGGGCAAGTATCACTATTAGCTACAAAAAAACAACCACATCTTTTACATTTATTAAAATTCATAAATAATCCCTCCTAAGATTTCATATATTTGATATTATTTTACCATAACAAAATAATAATTCAAGACCTAAATTTGTGTTAATGTGTGGTTGTCAATGGGGACGGTTGTGGGTTGTCAATGGGGACGGTTCTTTTTGACACATCTCTTTTTAGTTTTTGATATTAAAAATTTTTGTTGTGATGTGTCAAAAAGAACCGTCCCCATTGACAACCCACAACCGTCCCCATTGACAACCACACATTAACACACCCAACAAGTTTCCAATTTAGGTCTTGTTTTTTTTGAAAAAAAGCTATATAATGTTGAACAAATTCGTAAAAGGAGATGATACCATGCAAGTTAGTCGTGAACAACTTTTGCACATAGCAAATTTAGCACATCTTAAATTAAAAGATGAAGAGGTTGATACATATTTATTACATTTACAAGATATATTAAATTTCGCAGAAAAAGTAAATAATGCACCAACAGATGGTTTAGGAGAAACAATAGGTGCAAATGATAAATATAATGTATTCAGAAAAGATGAAATTGTAGAATTCGGTGATAGAGATGCATTGCTTCAAAATGCTCCTGCACAAGAAAGAGGAATGTTTAAAATACCAAAAGTTATACAATAATTAAAAATGACATTTCATAAGGTTCGAAAATCATCAAATTTATTAATGCAGATGAATTATGCGAAGGGAGGAAATTTAATGAATATTACAGAACTTACAGTACATGAACTTCAAGAAAAATTAGCTTCTAAAGAGCTAACAATAACAGAAATAACAAAAGCATATGCAGATAGAATTGCAGAAAAAGAGCCAGATGTACAAGCTTTTGTAACAACTTTAACAGATGAAGCAATAGAGCAATCTAAAGAAATAGAAAAAAAAGTAAACAATGGGGAAATAGAATCAAATTTTGCCGGAATTCCTATTGGAATAAAAGATAACTTATGCACAAAGGGTATAAAAACAACTTGTAGCTCAAAAATGCTAGAAAACTTTGTTTCACCATATGATGCAACAGTTATCGAAAAATTAAATAATGAAGGTTTAATAAACCTAGGAAAATTAAATATGGATGAATTCGCAATGGGTGGTTCAACAGAAACATCAGCATTTAAGAAAACAAAAAATCCATGGAATTTAAATACAGTACCAGGTGGTTCATCAGGTGGTTCTGCAGCAGCTGTTGCAGCAGGTATGGTACCTTGGGCTCTTGGTAGCGACACAGGTGGATCAATCCGCCAACCATCAGCCTTTTGTGGTGTTGTAGGATTAAAACCTACATATGGTTTAGTTTCAAGATATGGTTTAGTAGCATTTGCTTCATCATTAGACCAAATAGGACCAATCACAAAAGATGTTTATGATAGTGCAATGCTTTTAAATTTAATAGCAGGACATGATTCAAAAGATACAACATCAATAGAAAGACCAAAAGTAGATTATACTAAAGCATTAAAAAATGATGTTAAAGGTCTAAAAATTGGTGTTCCAAAAGAATTCTTTGGTGAAGGTATAAATGAAGAAGTTAAAGCAAAATTACAAGAAGCAATAGAAAAATATAAAGAGCTAGGAGCAGAAGTAGAGGAATTTTCATTAGATGTTGCAGAATATTCACTAGCAACATACTACATAATTGCCTGTGCAGAAGCAAGCTCTAACCTAGGTAGATTTGATGGTATCAGATATGGATACAGAACAGAAAACTTTGAAAAATTAAAAGATATATATGTAAATTCAAGAAGCGAAGGATTTGGTCCAGAAGTTAAAAGAAGAATTATTTTAGGAACATATGTATTAAGTTCAGGTTATTATGATGCTTATTACAAAAAAGCTCAACAAGTTCGTACATTAGTAACAAACGAATTTGAAAAAGCATTCGAAAAATATGATGTTATATTAACTCCAACATCACCAACAGTAGCATTCGAATTAGGTTCAAAATCAAGCAATCCATTAGAAATGTATTTAGCAGATATCTGTACAGTATCTGTAAACATAGCAGGACTTCCAGGAATATCAATTCCATGTGGAGTAGACAGCAAAGGAATGCCAGTAGGAATGCAACTAATAGGAAACAAATTCACAGAAGAAACAATACTAAATGCAGCATACACCTATGAACAAGCAACAAACTTCAGAAAAAATTACAAACCAGAATTTAAAAAATAGATAAAAGAAAAAAATGGAAAAGGGGACGGTTCTAATTTCCCCAAAATGGGAAATTGGGACAGTCTATAAAAAATTAGTTAAATAAACAACTAAAAATATAACCCTTTTTCCCACTTTGCGTGAAAGGAGCTAATTATATGTCAAGAAGTGATTATGAAATAGTAATAGGACTTGAAGTTCATGCAGAGCTTTCTACAAAAACAAAAATCTTTTGTAGTTGTCCTACAGAATTTGGTGGAGAACCAAATACACATTGTTGTCCAATTTGTATGGCAATGCCTGGTACATTACCTGTATTGAACGAAAAAGTTGTTGAATATGCAGTTAAAGCAGGTTTAGCTACAAATTGCGAAATTTCAAGAAATAGTAAAAATGATAGAAAAAATTACTTTTATCCAGATCTTCCAAAAGCATATCAAATATCACAATTTGATAAACCTCTTTGTGAACACGGATATGTAGAAATTGAAGATGATGAAGGTAATCCTAAAAAAATACGTTTAACTCGTATTCATATTGAAGAAGATGCAGGAAAATTAAATCATAATGAGTTTGGTGGAGGTAGTTTAGTTGATTTAAACAGAGCTGGTGTACCATTAATCGAGTCTGTATCTGAACCAGATATTCGTTCAGCAGGAGAGGCTGAAAGATATTTAAGAAAACTTAAATCAATTTTTGAATATATTGAAGTATCTGACTGTAAAATGCAAGAAGGTTCACTTCGTGCAGATGTTAATGTTTCTGTAAGAAAAAAAGGTGCAACAGAATTTGGAACTCGTACAGAAATGAAAAATATGAACTCATTTAGATCAATAGTAAGAGCTATTGATTATGAAGCAAATAGACAAATTGATGTACTAGAAGAAGGTGGGGTAATTGAGCAAACAACTTTAAGATGGGACGATGTATCTGGAAGAACATTTCCAATGAGAAGTAAAGAAGATGCTCAAGATTACAGATATTTCCCAGATCCAGATTTAGTAGCAATTCGTTTATCTGAAGAATATATTCAAAATATAAAAGATAATTTACCAGAATTACCAGAAAGTAGAAAATCTAGATATATGTCTGAATATGGATTATCTGAAAAAGATGCAAACTTAATAACAGCTTCAAAATATTTATCTAATTTATTTGAAGGTGCAAAAGAAGTTTGTGGAAATCCAAAATTGTCAGCAAACTGGATTTTATCAGATATTTCAAGAATATTAAATGAAAAAGAAATGGAACCAGACCAAATTCCATTTACAGCCGAAGAGCTTGGAAAAACAATTTTACTAATTGAAAAAGGAACAATAAGTTCAGCAATAGCTAAAAAAGTTGTAACAGAATTATTTGAAAGTCCACAAGATCCAGAAGAAATAATAAAGAAAAATGGATGGATTCAAATTTCTGATGAAGGTGCTATAAAAGAAGTTGTAACACAAGTTTTAGAAGCAAATCCACAATCAATAGCAGACTATAAAGCTGGAAAAGATAAAGCACTAGGATTTTTAGTAGGACAAGCAATGAAGGCAACAAAGGGAAAAGCAAATCCACAAATGCTTAATAAAATGTTCTTAGAAGAGCTTAATAAATAAAGAAAATATGAATTGAATAAAACTTTTGTGTTGACATATCATTGTAAGTATACTATATTTATCTTAAGAGCTATTAACTTTGATGTAAATGTATATAACACAATAAAAAAGACTAGGTGGCTAGACCTGGTCTTTTTGTTGTTATTCCAAATCTTTTTTTATACGACTAAATGCAAGTGCACAAATAACTGCCGAAACAGCTAAAAATATACTTATACGCAATAAAGTCATTCCAAAATTATATTGGAAAATAATATATGTAAAATGATACATTGATAAAATAAAAGCTGAAAGCAATGCTAGAAGTAAACAAACAATAAGCATAAATTTTGTTACTTTTTTTATTTTAGGCTCTATTTTCATTAATTCAGTAATTAATTTCATAATAATCCTCCATAAATATAATCTTATTAATAACAGATTAACATAAATAAAAATAAAAATCAAAGTTAATTTTTGGAAATAATGTAAAAATTAACTTTGATTTTTTTATAATATTAAAACTAAATTATATTAATGTGATGATGATCCAATATCTTCTTGTAGTGTTACTGTTACAACTGTTCCTTCGTACTTTTCTGTTCCAGCTATTGGATCTTGACTTACTACTTTTCCGGTTCCTACAGTATTTATGTTTAAGTTCTTTGATTGAAGTGCTGATTTAGCTGCACTATACGTCATTCCATTTAAGTCTGGAACTGTAGTTTGACTTTTATTTGATATAGTATCATCTGAGTATAATTTTACTATTGCTCCTTCTGTTAAGGATGTTCCTTGCTTTGGTATTTGTTCTGTTATTATTGCATTGGCACTACACGTAAATGAACATTTTAATCCTTGTGCTTCAAGCAATTTCTTGGCTTCAGAGGCTGTTTTGTTTCGTACATCGTGTAATGTTATTTTCTTTGTTGATGTTGACGTTGTATTTGTATTTTTTGATGTTGTGTCTTTTGATGGAATTCCTAAGTATGGTAATACTTCTGATAGCACTTGTGAAACTACAGGAGCTGCTATATGACCTCCGAAATGATCCTTTCCTTGAGGATTATATAGTGTTAATAAAACAACTAATTGGGGGTCATCTGATGGGGCAACTGCAACAAATGAAGACACATAACCAGATGTTGAACCTTCTGTTGCCTCTGATGTTCCAGTTTTTCCTGCTATTGAATAACCAGTTACTTGACCATATTTTCCACCACCATCTGTAACTACAGATTCCATCATACTTAACATTTTTTTAGAAGTTTCGGCAGAAATTACTTGTCTAACTTCTTTTGTATCTATATTTGTAACTGCTCCAGTATCTGTATTTGTAATGCTTTTTACTATTCTAGGTTGCATTAATTTTCCATTATTTGCAATTGCAGATACGGCTGTTATCATTTGAATTGGAGTTATTGTAAATCTTTGTCCAAATGATATTGTTGCAAGTTCAACTGGTCCAACAGAACTTTTATCGTGGAAAATACCTGTTGCTTCTCCAGCTGTTGCTATTCCAGTTTTAGTAAATAATCCAAAAGATTTAAAATACTTATATAATGTATCAACACCAATTTTTTGACCTAATTGTATAAATGCAGGGTTACAAGAATTTTGTAAAGCCTGTCGTAAAGATTGATATCCGTGACCTGATCTATTAGCACAATGAATTTCTCTATCTGCAACTTCTTGCACTCCAGAGCAAGAAAAAATTGCAGGTGTATCTGTTTCAACTATGTTTTCTTCCACAGCAGCAGATGCTACTACTACTTTAAATACAGATCCTGGTTCATATGTATTTGATACTGCTGTATTTCTCCACATTTTTTGTAATGCTTCACTTTGTGCACTTTTTGAAAGTGAATCCCAAGTACTAGAAAGAGATTCATTAGGTTCAAATGGAGTATTTAGGTTGTAGTTAGGGTATGTTGCCATTGCTAAAATATCTCCAGATGTAGGATTCATTATTATTATATTTCCACCTTCTGCACATTTATTGGTTATACAAGCTTGAGCTAAATATTTTTCAGCTATTGTTTGAATATTTATATCTATAGTTAAATTCAAGTTGCTACCGTTTTCAGGAGCATAATATTGTGCATCTTCATTAGAAATTAAGTCTTGCGAGGCATCTTGAGTTGTAGTTATTTTTCCTGAAGTACCAGCCAATGTAGAATCCCAATAATATTCAAGACCAGTTAACCCTTGATTATCACTTCCACAAAAACCTATTAAGTTAGAGGCCAAACTTGCATAAGGATATGATCTTTTTGTATCTTCATCAATGTTTATTCCGGAAGATATTTTATTATCTTTTATCCATTGCTCTAATTCTGTTACTTTATCCTTTTCTACTTTTTGAACTATTGTTTCAACAGAATTGTTGCTCGAAATTTTATCTAATGTTTCTTGATAATCTAATTCAAATAATGTTGAAAACTCTTTGGCAACTTTTTCACGTAATGCTTGTGTATCTTCATCAGTTTTTTTCTTTAATTTATCAGGATTTACCGTTATTGTATCAACATCAGCACTTATTGCTAAGGCTGTTCCAGTAGAATCATAAATAGCACCTCTTTTTGCACTAATTATTCTACTTGTTGATTGTTGCCTAGTTGCCAGTTCCTTTAAGTAAGATCCTTTTATAAACTGCAAATATCCTATACGAAATACTAATAAAAAGAAAACTATAAATATTATTATCATTAGAATAAATAACCTTTTGGGTTTTGAACTTTTTATTTTTGTATTATTATTATTTTTTATATTTTTTTTTGAATTCTTATTATTCAAATTATCACCATCTTCTTTTGCTTTTTCTATGACATTTATTGTATATTAATAGGTAACAAAAATCAAGACGAAATTTAATAAATTCTAAATATATCTATTGACACAATTAAAAAAATTTGCTATTATAATAAAAATTTTTATTCAAAAAATTTAATTCTAAAAAATTCCAAAGGAGATATTTATGTTATCAATAGTTAAAAGTATGACCCTTCACGGTTTAGAAGGTTTTATTGTCGACGTTCAAGTTGATGTTGCTGGAGGTCTACCTTGTTGGGAAATTGTAGGCTTACCAGATGTTAGTATAAGAGAGGCGAAAGAGCGAGTTCGAACAGCTATAAAAAATTCTGGGTACGAATTTCCAAGTAGAAGAATTGTAATTAATTTAGCACCAGCTACAATAAAAAAAGTGGGCTCTGCATTTGATTTACCAATTGCAATTGCCATTTTACTTGCAACAGAAAACATTAATGAATTTGATTTTGAAAATGTCGCTTTTGTAGGAGAGCTTTCTTTAGATGGAAATGTTCATAGTATTACCGGTATATTACCAATGTGTATTGAAGCGAAAAAATTAGGGATAAAAGAAATAGTTGTTCCAAAAGAAAATGCAAAAGAGGCTAGCATTGTTGATGGAATTAATGTTATACCAGTAAGTTCATTAAATCAAGTTGTTGCATATTTAAATAAGTCTATAAAAATTAATCCAGAAAAATTCAATTCTAATGAATTAATAAAGTCAAATCAAGTTTATAATCTAGATTTTTCCGAAGTAAAAGGTCAAAAAAATATTAAAAGAGCAATAGAAGTTGCTGCAAGTGGAGGTCATAATTGTATGTTAATTGGGTCTCCAGGGTCTGGTAAAACAATGATGGCAAGAAGAATTCCAACAATTTTACCAAAACTAAGTTTTGAAGAGGCTTTAGAAGTAACAAAAATTCACAGTGTTGCAGGAAACATAAGTGAAAATAGTCCGCTAATAATAAATAGGCCATTTAGATTTCCACATCATACAATATCCAAAACATCTCTAGTAGGAGGTGGTGCCATTCCAAAGCCAGGAGAAATAAGCTTGGCACATTATGGTGTTTTATTTTTGGATGAACTTCCAGAATTTGAAAAATCAACATTAGAAGTTTTAAGAGGTCCATTAGAAGATGGAAAAATAACAATAAGTAGAGTAAATGCAACATTAACATATCCATCAAAATTTATGCTCGTAGCCAGTATGAATCCGTGCCCATGTGGATATTATGGCTCAGATAAAGAATGTAGTTGCTCAAATCAAGCAATAAATAAATATCTAGGAAAAATAAGTGGTCCATTATTAGACAGAATAGATATTCAAGTAGAGGTGAGTAGTGTAAAGTATAAAAATCTTAACTCAAATACACAGGAAGAAACATCAGAGCAAATACAAAAAAGGGTAGAAGAAACAAGGAAAATTCAACTTGAAAGATATAAAGAATGCGGAATTTATTCAAACTCAGAGCTAACTCCAAAACTAATAGAAAAATATTGCAAATTAGATGAAAAAAGTAAAATAATACTAGAAAAAGCATTTAACAAATTAGGCTTGAGTGCAAGAGCATATGCACGAATATTAAAAGTTGCACGAACAATTGCAGATATGAACAAAAGCACAAATATACAATCAAGCCATTTATTAGAAGCTATTCAATACAGAAGTTTAGATAAAAAATACAGCAGATAAAATGAATAAAAGCAGTAAATTTAATTTGTAAAGTAGGATATGTGAATATGTATTCAAATATCTAGCATATCTTAAATGAATTGCTATAAATGTATTGTGAAAAAGGAGAGCATAAAAATGTTTATTAATAAAAAAATTTATGAATTATATCTAAATAATCCAACATATTCAGATATGTTAAGAAAAATACCATCAAGTCCCAAAAAATTATATGCCATAGGAAACATAGGTTTATTAAAAGAAAAGTCAATTTCAATTGTTGGCTCAAGAAATAGTTCTGAATATGGTAGAAAAATAACAAAAAGTATTACAAAAGATTTAGTTGAAGACAACATTGTTATAGTAAGTGGTATGGCAAGTGGAATTGATTCAGTAGCGCATAAAACTTGTTTAGAATATGGTGGAAAAACAATTGCTGTACTAGGGAGTGGTTTCAGGCATATTTTTCCAAAAGAAAATGAACAGTTATTTCATCAAATAATTGAAAGTGATGGATTAGTAATATCAGAATACCCAATAGATACACCAGTTCAAATGAAAAATTTTCCAAAAAGAAATAGAATAATAAGTGGATTATCTATGGGATTATTGGTAATTGAAGCTGCATATAGAAGTGGCACAAGTATAACGGCAAAATATGCTAGAATGCAGGGACGAAAAGTGTTTTGCATTCCAAATAGTATTGGAAATAAAAATAGTTATGGAACAATAAATTTAGTTCAAAATGGAGCAATATTAGTTAAAAATGCACAAGATATTTTAAATGTTTTAGGTGTTGAATATAAAAAAAATGGAACAAAAACAAATTTTAAACAATTAGAGCTGTTAGATAATAACAGTAAAAAAATATTTGATTGCATAAGTAACAATGAAGAAATTGATGCAGAAGGAATATCAATACAAACCAAGCTAGATATAAGTAAAGTAAACGAATTATTAACTATTTTAGAAATTGATGAAGTAATAAAATCAGTGGGGATTAATAAATTTAAAATATGTGAGGAGTATTATGAATAAAACCGAATTTGGTAAAATTGGTGAAAAAATCACGTGTAAATATTTAATAAAAAATAATTATAAAATTGTAGATAAAAACTATTATTATAGAGGAGGAGAAATTGATATAATTGCATTTGACGACATAAGCAAAGAGATAGTTTTTATAGAAGTAAAAACAAGGGCAAATAACAATTATGGATTACCATCTGAAGCAGTAAATAAAAGAAAAATTGAAAATATTACTAAGGGAATAAGAAGATATATACACAAAAATAAGCTAGAAAATGCGTTCATAAGAGTTGATTTAATAGAGCTTTTTTATAAGGATAAAAAATTTTACATAAATCATATAAAACAAATAATTTAGTATTGTAAAAGATAGATTTTTATTATATAATAAAGTAGTATAAAAGGTGGGATTATGGAAAATTTATATAATAAAACAAAATTTATATTAAAAAAATACAATATTTCGGCAAATAAAAGCCTTGGACAGAACTTTTTAATAAATGATTCTGTTGTTAATAAAATAGTGGAATCGGCAGAAATAACTAAAAATGATTTAGTAATAGAAATAGGTCCTGGACTTGGAAATTTAACGGAATTTTTACTTGAAAAAGCAGGAAAAGTAATAGCTATAGAGCTAGATCAAAGAATGATTGAAATTTTGAATGATAGATTTTCATTATATGATAATTTTGAACTTATTAATGAAGATGTATTAAAAGTTGACTTAAATGATTTAATAAGAAAAAATAAAAATTCAGAAATTAAAACTGCTAAAATAGTAGCAAATTTGCCTTATTATATTACAACACCTATTATAATGAAATTATTAGAAGATAAATTAGATATAGAAACTATTACAGTTATGGTCCAAAAGGAAGTAGCAGATAGGTTAATTGCAATTCCAGGTGAAAAACTATCCGGAGCAATTACATATAGTGTATACTATTATGCTACCTCAGAAAATGTTACAATTGTAGAAAATAACTCATTTATACCAGAGCCGGAAGTTGATTCTGAAGTAATAAAATTAACAATCAGAAAAAATCAACTTGTAAATATACTGAATGAAGAGCATTTTTTTAAATTAATAAAAATAAGCTTTATGCAAAGGAGAAAAACACTCATAAATGCTTTAGTAAATGGTGGTATATTAAAAAGCAAAGAAGATGCAAAAAAATTATTTGACGATTTAAAAATGGATTATAATACAAGAGGTGAAACATTATCAATTGAAAAGTTTGCAGAAATTTCTAATTATATTGTAAATAACAAAAATTAATTTTAGAAAGGAAATGCCTATGAATCAGATATTAGTTACAGATAAAATATATGTTACCAATAAACTGAAAAAAAAGAAAAAAATGTATAAGATACAATTTATATTTTCTGTACTTCTTGTGTTTTTATTTTCTGGATGGTATATATATTCAGAAGTAGAAAAAAATGCTTGTGAAGCTGTTTCACAAGACATATTAAATGAAATATCATTAGATGAAACAGAAAATGATTCTACAATGAGTGATAGACCATTAGTTGTAGCTTTAGATGATACAGAAGTTGTTGAAAATGAAAGTACAAAAAATGTGCTTGATGGAAAATTTACAGATCAAACTGGTAATACATATACATATGAATCAATTTTATCTATTCCAAGTTTAGGTATTGAATACCCTGTACTTTCGGAAACGAGTGAAGAGCTTTTAAAAATATCAATAAATAAGTTTTGGGGTGGAAGCCCAAATTCTGTTGGAAACTATTGTATAGTAGGTCATAATTATAAAAGTGGAAAAATGTTCGGAAAATTATCACAAATGAAAAATGGAGACATAATAAAATTAACAGACTTATCTGGTAATACATTGCAATATAAAGTATATGATAGATTTGTAGTAAATCCTGAAAATGTTGCTTGTACAAGCCAAGTTACTAATGGTTTGAAAGAAGTAACCTTAATAACGTGTACAAATGGTGGAAAACAAAGACTAATAATTAAATGTAGAGAAGTATAAAATAAAAAATAGTATTAAAACAAAAATAAAAAGAAAAAGTAAAATTCTATGGTCTACTTTTTCTTTTTATTTTACGTATTTTTTTGTGTTTCGTTATTTTCATTAGATATTATTATTTTTGCAATATCATAAATCAGTTTTTGGGTGTCTTTTGAACAATTAAGAAATAAGTCATTAAATTCTTTTGAAAGATAATTTGTAGAATCTACATTTGTGCCATTTAAAATTGCACCTTCTTTTATATTTAAGATATTGCATATTTGACTTAATCTTTTTAAATTTATATGAGAAGTTCCTCTTTCAATTCTGCTAATAAAAGCAACAGAAACATCTAATTTTTCAGCTAGTTGTTCTTGTGTAATTTCTTTACTTTGTCTAGCTTTACGTATTCTTGAACCTATTATAGAATAATCTAATGCCATAAAATCACCTCAGCAGTAAAATATAGTATTTAAAATTTAAAGTACAGAAATACTTAAGTTTAAGTATACAATTAGGTTAAACAAAAAAAGAAAAAAAATACGTATTATAATGAAAATACTGAAAAAATTTAAAAATAAATTAATAATTAAAATTTAACTAAGTATTTAAAATGATAAAAATTAAAATAAAAAATCCAGTAAATATTTTACTGGATTTTTTATTAATCTTCTTGTGATGATTCCTGTTTTAATTGTTGGGCCCTTTTTTGTAAAATTCTTTCTTTTTTAGAAAGCTCCCTTTTTAAAGCTTCTTTTTTTTCTGAATCTGTTACAACTTCTTTCATAGCACCTAAACTACTTAATGCTGATGTTGCATCAAATGGTATAAATACTTTGTTGGCATCTCCATCTGCAATTTCTTTTAAGGCTTCTAAAGATTTTAATTGAACTAGTTTGTCATTAGGATTTGATTCCATAACTGCTCCATAAACCATTCTTATTTCTGCAGCTTTAGCATCAGCTACTTGTTTTATTGCTTCTGCTTCACCGGCAGCTCTTCTTATAGCTGCTTCTTTATCAGCTTCAGCTTCTAATATTGCAGCTTCTTTTTTACCTTCGGCTAATGTAATTGCAGATTGTCTTTCACCTTCTGCTTGAAGGATTAAAGCTCTTTTATTTCTTTCTGCATTCATTTGTTTTTCCATTGCATCACGGATATCTGCAGGTGGTGTAATGTCTTTAATTTCGACTCTATCTATTTTACATCCCCATTGATCTGTTGCTTCATCTAATATTGCTCTTAATTTATCGTTAATAGCATCACGAGAACTGAATGTTGCATCTAAGTCCATTTTTCCGACAATATCACGAATTGTTGTAATTGCAAGATATTCAATACCTTTTTTTAATGATTGGATTTCGTAAACAGCTTTTGCTGGGTCTGTAATTTTGTAGAAAACAACTGTATCAATTGTAATTGTAACATTATCTTTTGTTATAACTCCTTGAGGTGGAATGTCCATTGTTTGTTGTTTTAAACTAACTACTGATCTAACGTGATCTAAAAAAGGAAATATAATTGTAAGACCAGCATCTGCTACTTTGTGAAATTTTCCTAATCTTTCGATAACATATACTTCTGATTGTTTAACAACTTTTATTGTTTTATATGCAATTATTAAAACTAATAAAAGTAAAATAATAAAAAATATAACCATATTTTTTCCTCCTTAATTTTTTTCTGCATTATTATAAATATTAATGATAAATTTTGCTTAAACTGTTGCTGATTCTTTTTCAGCTACTTTTGTTTTTTGTGCTGTTGATACTACAGCTTTTACTCCATCTATTGCCGTTATAGTTACTAAAGTACCTTTAGGAATTACTTGAGAATCTTCTGTTTTGGCAGACCAAATTTCTGATTCGACTTTTATTTGCCCTTCTCCTGTTATTGGATTAATGTCTGAAATAACTATGCCTTCTTTTCCTATTATGGAATAAGCATTTGTATGTACATCTTCTATATCTTTTGTGAATTTTCTTACAAATGGTTTTGTACAAAATATTAGTAGTATTGATGATATGCAGAATAATGCAATTTGTACTGTTATGTTGTCTGTAAATAAACTGCATACTGATGTTAGTGCTGCACCAATTCCTACCCAAAATATAAGAAAATCAGTGGGGATAATCATTTCAAAAATCATGAATATGCCAGCTAGGATAATCCAAATTTGCCACATATAAATTACCTCCTTTTCTACCTAACAATTTAATTATACAATATTTTGGTGTAAAAATAAAGATTTTTGAAAAATATTATTGTATTTTGTTACTTTTTGAGAGTCGTTTTAAAAAATTAGCCCTTTGGTGTTACATTTATTGTGTTATTGTGTGTAAATATTACAAATCCAGGCTTACTTCCAGATGGCTTTTTTACATATTTTATCAATGTATAATCTACTGGAACGTTTGATGATTGTTTGGCTTTACTATAGTATGCTGCTATTTGAGCACATCTTATTATAACATCTATTGACGGAGTTTTGCCATGTGTTTGTAATATTGCATGACTTCCATGAATTTCTTTTGTATGAAACCAAATGTCTGTTGATTTTGCTAGTTTTGTTGTCAAATAATCATTTTGTATATTATTTTTTCCAACTAATAAGGTATAATTTTCTATTTTATATTCTATTGGTGTATATGTTTTATCCAATTTTTTATTTTTTTGTTTTTGTTTTGTTACTTTTGTATTAGATTTTAAGTGGGACCTTTCAAATAGTGGATTTTCTGATATTTCTGTATAAATTTCATCTATATCAGGAATTGTTTTTGCAGTATCTAATTCATAAATTATACTTTCTAAGTAGTCTAGTTCTGATTCTGTTTCCTTTTTTTGCTCTGCTATTACAAGTAAAGTGTTTTTTAATTTATTATATTTCTTAAAATAGTTTTTCGCATTATATGAAGGTGTTTTGTTTGGGTCTACAGGTATATCTATTAATTCATTATTATTGTAATAATTTGGAACTTTTACAATGTTTTCAGTAAATTCCTTGAATTGATACATATTCGCTGTTAGTAGTTCTCCATATAGTTTATATGTATCCATGTTTTTGCAATCTGCTTGTTTGCTATTAATGTTTAACAATTTTTTCTTTATTTTTGTTAACGTTGATAATACTAATTTTAATATATTATTTCTATATGATAAGAAAAGTGAATTGTTTTCTTTTTCTATATAGAAATCGTCTATGAAAAAGTTGGATTGCAATGTATCCTTACATTTTTTTTGTGTTATTGTAAAATCTTTTTTGAATGGTTTTAAAGAAATATTTGTTGTTCCAATATTTTCAATTGTTTCGGAAATATATTTATATATAATTTTTAGGTTGCTTGTAGTTACAGAATTATCTATGTTACATTCTTCAATAATGCTTTGAATGTACAATTTACTTATTCCTATAAAAATTTTTGAAATTCCTGCATCTAAGTTAGTTAAATTGCTTGTTAGTTTATAAAATTCGTCAAAAGTCTTTATTGATTTAAAATCAATTTTTGTATTTTCTGGTGCAGAATATTCGTGTGCAGGTAAAATATCTCTTGATGAATGCTCTTCAATAGATAGGTGTCTTAAACTATCTATTATCATATTATTGTCGTTTGTTAAAATTATGTTACTGTGTTTTCCCATAAGCTCTATTATTAAGTTTTTGTTGACTAAGTCATTTAATTCATTAAAGCATTCAAGCTCTATATACACAATTCTTTCAAGTCCTATAGTATAAATTTTTTTTATTTTAGCTCCAATTAAATGTTTTCGTAGAAGCATACAAAATCCTGGAGCATTTAAAGGATTGGGTTTTGTATGTGTTGTTAAATTTATTCTATAAGAGTCTGAAGCAATTGAAAAATTAAGAGCGTAGTTAGTTCCATAAGAATATATACCCAAAATAATCTCATTTTTATTAGGTTCAAAAACCTTATTAATTTTTCCTCCAATTAAGCAGGTGTTTAATTCTGCTACAATATTACTTGTAACAATACCATCAAATGCCATAATGTACATCCCTTTCACAATTAATTTCTTAGATTATATTATATTTTTTTCAATTAGTAAATTTTTTTATGTCTAAATTACTATTATTTAATAAATAAATATTTCAACAGATGATTGATTAATTTGCGAAAACGGTATAAAATAACCAATATAGAAAACATAGGAATTGGTGAATATACAAATGTAAGTAAAATATATGTGAATAAAAGTTTATATGTATAATACAATTGTATACTAGAAGAGGTGTGAAATGATTTATCCTAAAAACTTAAGTAAAAATGACTATATTGGGGTGATTGCAACCTCAAAAGGAATATCGAAAGATACTGAAATTTTGAAGTTCAAAAAAGCAAAAGAAAATTTTAAAAGTTATGGTCACAATATAATAGAGTCAAATAATATTATGAAAAATGATAAAGCAAGAAGTTCTTCTGGAAAAGAAAGAGCTGATGAGTTTTTGAAATTATGGACAGATAAAGATGTTAAAGCAATTATTACTCTAAAAGGAGGTCAATTTTTAATTGAAATGTTACCTTTTTTAGATAAACATAAAGATATATTAAAAAACTCTCAACCAAAATGGATACAAGGATTTTCAGATACAACAGTTTTATCATATTATTTAACTACAAATTTTGATATTGCAACAATACACGCTGATAATTTTATGAATTATGGTATGAAACAAATAGGTACATCACAGCTAAATACAATAAAAATGCTAGAGGGGGCTGAGTTTCCGCAAGTATCTTCAGAAAAATACCAAAGTGTACATCAAAAATCAGATATAATTGGAAATTTTAACTTTGATAAAAAATGTGAATGGAAGAATTTATATAATGAAGATAAAATATCATTAAAAGGAAGAATTATTGGTGGAAATTTAGAATCAATAACAAAATTAATTGGCACTAAATATGATAATACAGTAAATTATATTGAAAAATATAAAAATGATGGAATTATTTGGTTTTTGGAGAGCTTTGCATTAAATACAGCTGATGTTTATAGTGCATTATGGGAAATGAAGGAAAGTGGATATTTTAAATATGTAAAAGGATTTATATTTGGAAAACCAGCAATGTGTGAAAATGAATATAATATTTCTTATGAAGAAACATTAAAAGATGCATTAGGAGACCTACAGGTTCCTGTAATTTATAATGCAGATATAGGACATGTTCCTCCACAACTAGCTATTATAAATGGATCTATAGCGGAAATAATAAGTAAAGATGGAAAGGGTATTATAATATGCAAAAAAATATAATTAACGATAATATGGCTGTAATTACTTTACCAATGAAACCACATAGAAAAGAAAAAATAGGTATGATTGTTATTCCATCAATTGCAGATGTGTTGGCCAAAAGAATTGGTGCAAAATCATATTTAGGTGTAAATTTAATGGATTCATATGTAAAAAGATCTGATTTTGTTAATGATTATTACAATTTGCTATATCAAATGGATATTGATGTTGATGATGTTTGGGTTGATTCAAAGAATGAATCTGAATTATTCTTAAATGTGCAAAAATTAATTGAAAAGGGCTTTATTAAAGAAAAAGAGCTAAAAGTTTTAAGATGTCATTGTGGTGTAATTGATATGAAAAGCGGTAGTGCAAATGATTTTGTTACTAAAAGGTCATATATAATGAAAGATGATGGTGTTTATTGTAAAGAATGTGGTGGAAAATGCCAGGATACAATTGAAAAGGTTTTGGTTTTTAATGCAAGTGATATTGACTTTAAAAGTAAGGCATTACCATCAAGAATTGCAAAAGATCAACAAGAATTTCATAAAAGATTAAAAGATGAAGATATTTTAGTTTCAAGAGTCCGTGACACAAAAGTTCCTGTTTTAGTTAATGGTACAAAATACAATGTAGATATAGATTTTGCCGTATTAACATATTTGTCTTGCTTTGATGAAAAACAGAGAGTAATAATAGGTAGTAATCACCATATTTATCAAATGTATATGATGCAGCTTTTACAACAATGCCTAGGAAATGAAGAAGAAAATTTATATGTAGCGGTACCATATGTGAGACCTCCTGCTGATGTACCATTTGACCTAAAAAAATCTTTGTTTAGTTTAAATAATTTATCAAGAGAATCATATATTTTTGGCAGTGCCTTTAAATTTAAAAACACAGTAAATACGTGGTCACCAGACTTATTAAAATGTATAAGAAAACTTACTGAGGAGGAATCAAGTGAATTATATAAAAAGATGACAACACCTATAACTATGTCTGAAACGGAAAGTTTGGAAAAATACATTAATAATGCTGTAATTAAAACAAATATACAAAGAATGTTAAACGAGGTTCGTAGTAAAAATGGTAGCAGATATGAAAAATAATATATGTATAGACATAGGTGGTACATATGTAAAATATGCTGTTTTTAATAAAAATATATTAAAAAAATATAATTTTGTTAAAACGGATAGAGCAGATATATTAAATCAGCTAAAAAATTTAATAAAAAAAATAGTTAAAGAAGAGCACTATGATGTAAATACAATTGGAATTTCTATTCCAGGAGCAGTAGACACCGAAAAGGGAATTATAATTCACGCGATAAATTTGAATTTATATAATTTTGATATGATAAATTATTTAAAACAATATTTTAATTTTAATATTTTTATAATAAGTGATAGAGATGCAGGTTTAATAGGTTGCTTAAAATCAGAAAATTATAAATATAAAAAAAATGTGTTAGGTTTAAGTTGGGGAACAGGCGTTGCTTTGTCAATATTTCACGATAATAAATTGTATAAAAGTACGAATAAATTTGCTCCAGAATTTGGCCATACATATATTTCTGATAATGAAAAATACATATGTTTTTGTGGAAAAAAGGGATGTTTGAATGCAATATCTGGTGCACAGGCAATGCGAAATGTAATAAATGAGTATTTAAAAATTGATGGAGATAATATTGAGGAAAGTTTAAATATTATTAAAAGTAAAGGTGACGAAAATTTAGTAAAAATATTTAATAATTCAATATACTATTTGAGTAAAGCTATAGCAAATATTTATACAACATTAGATCCAGAATGTATATTTATTTGGGGTGGAATGACTGAGGTAGCACAGTACTTTTATGATGATATAAAAAAGATAGTAAATGATTCAGTGCATAAATCTTTAAGGGATAAAAATAAAATTATTATTTCAAAGTACGGAAGAAAATCAGCTTTATATGGAATAAATTCAATTGCAAATTATGAAATTGAATTGTAGGTTTTTTATAAAGTTTATTAAGAACAGGCAATAGTAAAAGTAAGGGGAAGTTTGTTTATGGATAAAGAAATTAGTGATTTTTTATCAGAATATAACGATGAGATAATTTGCTCTTTTATAATTGGTTCATATGTGTATTCTAATAATTTTAATGATATAGATATTGTTGTTATTAGTAAAAATGATTTTTTGCAAAAACATAAAAAAGTAAAAAATATTGAACTTAAAGCAACTTTTTTACCGGAAAAAATGTTGTATGAGGATTTAAAAAATGATACATATGGAAGTTTTATTTATGGAAGGTTTTTAAATCCTATAATGTCAATAAAGAATTCAGAATATGCTTTTGATTGTCAAAAAAAAGCTATAAAAAAAGAGTTTAAATATCATAAAAATATAATAGAAGAAAGTACAAAAAAAGAAATTATTAAGAGCTTTATTTTAAATAGAGGGCTATATTTTAGCAAATATCTGAAAAATTTAGATGTTATTGAAAATGAGAATAAAAACATAAAGTCTTTTTGTAACATTATAATAAATATATATAATGAAATGAATTTTGTTGAAGACAATCAATATACACGTAGTTCAGAGAATATATTCAATTACTGGAAAACAAGGTTTTCAGTAAAAAGCATTCCATTTAATTTAAATGATATAATTAAATTATATAATTTTAAATTAAATGAAAATAATATAATAGAAGGGAATTTTGAATAATGGATGATGTTATAAATTTATTTCATAGAGATATTTTAACATTGCGTTCACACCATTGGAAATACTTTATGAATACATATACAGGATGTAGTTATTGTTGTGCATATTGTCTTAATGCTTATACAACTGATTTTTATAAAAAAATAGAAGTAGATAATAAGCTAATAAATAAAATAGATAAAGAGCTTAAAAATTTGGATAAGAAAATTGTATTTTTTGGTTCAAATACAGATCCATATATAAAAGAAGAGCAAGAAACACAATGCACAAGAAAGATATTAGAATTATTTTTAAAATATGAAATTCCAATAACAATTTTAACAAAATCTATATTAATAGAGCGTGATATTGACATTTTAGAAAAAATGGCTAAAAAAGATTTAGTATTGGTTCAAACAACAATTACAACAACAGATGAAAAATCTAAAAAAATAGAGCTAAATGTTCCAAGTACTAATCAAAGAATAGATATTATAAAAAAGATGACAAATAAAGGGATACCAGTTCACATACATTTTTCTCCAGTAATACCATTTTTAAATTCTGTAGACGAGATAGATAATTTAATAAAATTAGTTGCAAATGCAGGTGCAAAATGTGTATATTCAAATATTTTAGGAATACATTCACACGATAATAAATTGTTATTTAATTCATTAAAAAATGTAGACGAAAATTTACCCCAAAAAGTAAGAAGAATATACAAATTGGATGTTGAAAGGGAAAATTATATTCATTCACCATATGGAAAATTTATTTTAGAACAAATGAAACCAATAAAAGATGCCTGTTTAAAATATAAAATTGGATATGTAAATGAAATGTTTCCAGAAGAAACAGATTTGCAGTATTGTGATATGAATAGTAATAAATTTTTTGATAAAGCTTTACCTACCATATATAATATGGTGGATTATTTTAAAGGCAAAAAAAATCCTATTGATTTTGAAGAATTTTGTGAAGAGTTTTTATATAAATATGCTGATAAAACTAATGATAAAGAGTATTTAACTTACATCGAAAAATTATGGAATAGCAATGAATTATTTGAGTTAACCAAAATAAGAAAAGTTGATGGAAATAAATATTTAAGATGTGAAGATTATGAAATAAAGATGGATGATTTTTGCAAATGGAATACATAGATTATTGACCTATTTTTTATAATTTGATACTATAATGCAAGCAAAAGGAGATAAATATGATTGCAGAAATTATAATGAATAGTAGTGTAAGAAATTTAGATAGAACATTTGATTACAGTATTCCAATTGATATGGAAGAAAAGGTACATATAGGTAGTAGAGTTTTAGTAAAATTTGGAAATATTAAAGAATTAAAAGAAGGTTTTGTTGTTAATATAAAAGAAAAATCTGAGTTTGAAGTAAAAGATATAGCTAAAGTAGAAGAGCGAGATTTTATAGATGTTCCAAAAGTAAAGCTAGCCAATTGGATGGCTAAAAGATATTTTTGTAATGTATCAGATTGTATAAAATTAATGTTACCACCAGGAACTGGTACAGATAAAATTGCTAATAGAGCAAAGGAAAAAACAGAAAGATTTGTAAAATTATCAAAAGAAATAAATGAAATAGAATTTGATATTGAAAATAAAAAAATAAAATCTGATAAACAAAAAAGAGCCTTAGAATTTTTAATAAAAAATAACGAAATATCATCAAAAGACTTAGAAAATTTTGCAGATGTTTCAACAAGTATATTAAAAACTTTAGAAAAAAATGGCCATATAAAATTTTATGAACAAACAGTTGAAAGAAATCCTTTTATACATAAGGTTATAGATAGTAGTTCAAAATTAAATTTAACTGATGAGCAAAAATCTGCATATGATGCTGTTGAAGAAGCAATTGATGATTGTATGAACTCAGAGTTTTTATTATTTGGTGTAACAGGCTCTGGCAAAACAGAAGTATATTTACAATTAATAGAAAAAGTTTTAAATATAGGAAAAACAAGTGTAATGTTAGTTCCAGAAATTTCTTTAACTCCGCAAACCGTAGATAGATTTATAGCAAGATTTGGACAAGACAAAATAGCAATTTTGCATAGTAAATTATCTGTTGGGGAAAGATATGACCAATGGTATAAGATAAAAAATGGTGAAGCAAAAATAGTAATAGGAGCCCGCTCAGCAATTTTCGCTCCTATTAGTGATTTAGGTTTAATAATAATAGATGAGGAGCACGATAGTTCATATAAATCTGAAATGACACCGAGATATAATGTAAAAGATGTATCAAGATATTTGGCAAAAGAATATAATGTTCCAATTGTATTTGGAAGTGCAACACCAGATATGGATACATTTTACAAAGCACAGCAAGGAGAAATAGAGCTACTAGAGCTTACTAAAAGAGCAAATAATGCAGAGCTTCCCACTATAAATATTGTAGATATGAAACAAGAGCTTGCAAATGGAAATAGAAGTTCTATTAGTATGAAATTATATGAAAATATAAAAGAAAACATATCTAATAAAAAGCAAACAATTTTATTTTTAAATAGAAGGGGATATTCTACATTTATCTTATGTAGAGATTGCGGATATGTAGCTAAATGTAAACATTGCAATATTGCTCTAACATATCACATCAAAGAAAATAAGTTAAAATGCCACTATTGTGGGTATGAAGAAATTCCAAGGGGATATTGTCCAGAATGCAAAAGCAAAAACATAAAATATTCTGGAAGTGGAACACAAAAATTAGAAGAAGAAATTAATAAAATATTTCCATCTGCAAAAACCATAAGAATGGATGTTGATACTGTAACTAAAAAAAATTCGCATGAAGATATTTTGAATAAATTTAGAAATGAAAATATTGATATTTTAATAGGAACACAAATGGTAGTAAAAGGTCATCATTTTCCAAATGTAACATTAGTAGGTGTAATATTTGCAGATGGTAGCTTAAATATAGATGATTATAGAGCAAATGAAAGAACATTCCAAATTTTAACACAAGTTGCAGGAAGAGCAGGAAGAGGACGAGATAAGGGTAATGTAATAGTTCAAACATATAATCCAGATAATTTAAGTATTGAATACTCAAAAGAGCAAAATTATAGATTGTTTTATAATACAGAGATAATAATAAGGAAACAATTGAAATCCCCGCCATTTTGTGATATAATACTAATTGGTTTTAGTTCGGAAAACGAAAAAAATGTAATTGAATCTGCAAGATTTATGTATATGAGTTTAAAAAATAAAATAATAAACGAAAAATTACAAATCATATTATATAAACCAGTGCCTGCGCCAATTGATAAAATAAAAAATAAAATAAGATGGCGCATAATAATAAAATGTAAGTTTAACAATGAGATAATAGAGGCACTAAACACATCACTTAAAGATTTAAATTCAAAAAAATTAAAAGATGTGAAAACAATAATTGATTTAAACCCAACAAATATGATGTAATAAAAGAAAGGAGAAAAACAATGGCAATAAGAAATGTAAGACTAGAAAATGACGAAATATTAAGAAAAAAATCAAGAATAGTAGATGTAGTAGACGACAAAATAAAAGAGCTTGTAGATGATATGATAGAAACAATGCACGCTCACGATGGTGTAGGTTTAGCAGCACCTCAAGTTGGAATATTAAAAAGAGTGGTTGTAATAGATTTATATGATGATAAAGGACCATATGTTTTAATAAATCCAGAAATAATAAAACAAAAAGGAGAGCAAGAAGTAGAAGAAGGATGTTTAAGCTTTCCAAATCAATTTGCAAAAGTAATAAGACCATCAGAAGTAACTGTAAAAGCACTAGATAGAGATGGAAAAGAATATAAATTAAAAGGAAAAGGATTACTAGCACAAGCAATATCACACGAAATAGACCATCTAGAAGGAATACTATTCGTAGACAAAATAATACCAGGAACAATGGAAGTAATAAAATAAATATAGGATGTTAAATATATATTCATAAAGGAGGATTTTATATTGAGAATTTTATTTATGGGAACACCAGATTTTGCGAAAGACTCTTTAGAAGCATTAGTAAATGCAAAATATAATGTAGAAGCGGTTGTAACAAATCCAGATAGACCAAAGGGCAGAGGAATGAAAATGATGATGTCACCAGTAAAGGAATTTGCATTAAGCTCTGGAATAGAAAAAATATATCAACCAGAAAAAGTAAAAAATAATGAGGAATTTATAAATGAAATAAAACAAATTAATCCAGATTTAATAGTTGTTGTAGCATATGGAAAAATATTACCACAAGAAATTCTTGATATACCTAAATATGGAAGTATAAATGTTCACGGTTCATTGCTTCCAAAATATAGAGGAGCAGCACCAATACAATGGGCAGTGTTAAATGGAGATAAAGTAACAGGTGTTACAACAATGTATATGAGTGCAGGTATGGACACTGGAGATATGATTTTAAAAAGAGAAGTAACAATAGGTGATGATGAGACAACAGGAGAGCTATGGGATAGACTTTCAAAAATTGGAGGAGAATTATTAGTAGAAACAGTAAAGAAAATAGAAAATGGTGAAGCACCAAGAATAAAACAAGGAGACGACTTTACTATGGCTCCAATGTTAAATAAAGAAATGTCAAAAATTGATTGGGAAAATAAAACTGCAATAGAAATAAAAAATCTAGTAAGAGGATTAAATCCAATAATGGGAGCATATTCTTTTTATGATGGTAAAAAAATTAAATTTTGGAAAGTTCAAGCATACTCAGACGAACAAATATTGCAAATGTTCCCAGAGCTAGAAGAATATAAAGACAGATTTTTAGATTTACCAGAAGGAACAATATTATTTTCAGATAGCAAAATAGGACTATATATAAAAGCAAAAGAAGGAAATATAAAAGTACTAGAAATACAAGGCGAAAATGCTAAAAGAATGAAAGCAGAAGATTTTTTAAGAGGAACATATTTAGCAGCTGGACTTTGTTTTGAATAATAAAATTTAGGAAAGTGGTAAAAATAAAAGTTCCTATATAAAGAAATTAAGTATTGTAAAATTATGAAGAAAAATAAATATTTTAAATAAAAGAAACTACGTATTTTTTAATATGCAGTTTTTTTTGTTACATTAATAAATTTTGAAGTATAATTCACAAAAAATTCACAAAAATACAAACAAAAACTATTGACAATCCTAAAAAATGGATATAATATATATGCAGTTTAGCAGTCAAACAAAAAGAGTGCTAAAAAGAAGGTGAAAAAATTGTTAGATGATAGAAAAAAACGAATTTTACAAGCAATAGTAGATGAATATGTAAACACAGCAGAGCCTGTAAGTTCTGGTGCAATTTCTAAAAAGAAAGGCTTAGATTTTAGTAGTGCAACAATAAGAAATGAAATGTCAGAGCTTGAAAAAAGTGGATATCTAGAAAAAACACATACATCAAGTGGTAGAATACCATCAGTAAAAGGATACAGATTGTATGTTGATGAACTTCTAAAAGAAGATAATATAAGTTTAGAAGAAATAAAATATATAAAAGAAAAGCTTCAAATAAAAGCTGATCAAATTGAAGATTTAACTAAAATTGCATCTAATACACTATCTGAAATTACACATTATACTACTGTTGCAATAGGACCTAAAGTTACAAAGCAAATAATAAAAGAAATAAAATTTGTACTATTAGGAAGTAGAATGTTAATGGCTGTAATATTAACAAATACAGGGATGATAAAAGAAACAATTATAAATTTTGGAGAAGATATATACGAAGATCAAATAGAAACAATTAATTTATTATTTAACAGTAAATTACAAGGAAAACCTCTAGAAAAAATAAATGAACCATTAGATGAATATATTTTCACAGAAATGAAATCAAGCGCAAGTATGATAAAAACTATCATAGAGCAATTAAACAAAGTTATTTACGAAGAATCTAAATTATACTTAGAAGGTACAAACAAATCATTTGATTTACCAGAGCTAAGTAAAGCAGAAACTGCAAGAAACTTTATAAATATATTAGAAAACAAAAGTGAAGTAGTAGATTTATTAGATAACGAAATTTCAAAAGATATAAATGTCTACTTTGGTGATGAACTTGATGATGAAAACTTAAAAGATTTTAGTATTGTAACATTGAAAAGTGATGAAAAAGACCTTGGAACAATAGGAATAATTGGTCCCAAAAGAATGAACTATTCAAAAATAATTTCAGTAATGAGATATATTCAAAGGTTAATTGATGAAGGAGGAAAATAATGGAAGAAATAAAAAAAGACGAAAATCAAGAAGATGTAAAAAACAGCAAAAACAATAAAAAAGAGCTAGAAAAAATAAAAGCTTTAATTGAGACACAAAAAAAAGAAATTGAAGAAAAAGATGATAGACTAAAAAGATTAATGGCAGAATTTGAAAACTTTAAAAAAAGAAGTAGCAAAGAAAGAGAAGGTCTATATAATTCTTTAATTGCAGATATAACATCTTCATTATTACCAATATTAGACAACCTTGAAAAAGCAGTTCAAGTTAAAACAGAAGATGAAAATTTTAAACAAGGAATAGAACTTGTATTAAAACAATTTAAAGATGTTCTTACATCAAATGGTGTTACAGAAATAGAAACTATAGGTAAAACATTTGATCCAGAACTTCATGAAGCAATAACTTCTGTTGTTGATGAAAACTTAGGACCACAAGAAATTAAAGAAGAATACAGAAAAGGTTATATGATTGGAAACAAAGTAATTAGACATTCATTAGTTGTTGTGGCTAACTAGTAAAAAAGTTATTAATTAGTAAATTGAAAAATTTATTAATATATATAAATAAAAAAATAATAGGGAAACCTATATAAAACAAAAGAATAAAATCATTTAAGTAAATAAGAAATTTAAAAGAAAATATTTTAGCACCCACTACTAATATTATTCTTTTAGGATATTAAAGGAGGATTTTAAAATGGGAAAAATTATAGGAATAGACTTAGGAACAACAAATTCATGTGTAGCAGTTATGGAAGGTGGAGAGCCAGTTGTAATTCCAAATCCAGAAGGAAATAGAACTACACCATCAGTTGTTGCATTTTCAAAAAATGGAGAAAGATTAGTTGGACAAATTGCAAAACGTCAAGCAGTAACAAACCCAGATAAAACAGTTATATCTATTAAAAGAAAAATGGGAACAGCAGAAAAAGTAAACATTGATGGAGATGAATTTACTCCACAAGAAATTTCTGCAATGATTCTACAAAAATTAAAAGCAGATGCTGAAAGTTATTTAGGACAAAAAGTTACTCAAGCTGTTATAACAGTTCCTGCTTACTTTAGTGATTCACAAAGACAAGCAACAAAAGATGCTGGTAAAATAGCTGGACTAGAAGTATTAAGAATTATAAATGAACCAACAGCAGCAGCTTTAGCTTATGGTGTTGATAAAGAAGATAAAGACCAAAAAATAATGGTATATGATTTAGGTGGAGGAACATTTGATGTTTCAATACTTGATATTGGTGATGGAGTATTTGAAGTTTTAGCAACAAGTGGTAATAACAAATTAGGTGGAGATGACTTCGATGAAGCTATTATTAAATATTTAGTTGCAGAATTCAAAAAAGAAAGCGGAATTGATTTATCTGCAGATAAAAGCGCAATGCAAAGATTAAAAGAAGCAGCTGAAAAGGCTAAAATAGAATTATCAGGAATGCAACAAACAAATATTAACTTACCATTCATTACAGCTGATAGCACAGGACCAAAACACTTAGACATCACATTAACAAGACCAAAATTTGAAGAATTAATTGGTGATTTAGTACGTAGTACAACAGGACCAGTTAACCAAGCTTTAAAAGATGCTGGATTAACATCAAATGATATTGACCAAGTATTATTAGTTGGTGGTTCTACAAGAGTTCCATTAGTTCAAGAAACTGTTAAACAAATAACAGGTAAAGAGCCAAATAAAGGAATTAACCCAGATGAATGTGTTGCTATAGGTGCATCAATTCAAGGTGGTGTATTATCAGGAGATGTTAAAGATTTAGTATTACTTGATGTAACACCATTATCATTAGGTATTGAAACATATGGTGGAGTATTCACAAAATTAATTGAAAGAAACACAACAATACCAACAAAAAAATCACAAGTATTCTCAACAGCAACAGATGGTCAAACATCAGTTGAAGTTCATGTATTACAAGGTGAAAGAGAAATGGCTGCATATAACAAAACATTAGGAAGATTCCAATTAACAGGAATTCCAGCAGCACCAAGAGGAGTACCTCAAATTGAAGTTACATTTGATATAGATGCAAACGGTATAGTTCATGTATCTGCAAAAGATATGGCAACAGGAAACAGCCAAGATATATCAATAACAGCAAGTACAAACTTATCTGACGAAGATATCGAAAAAGCAGTAAAAGATGCTGAAGCTCATGCTGCAGAAGATAAAAAACAAAAAGATGGAATAGAAGCTAAAAATAATGCATCAAGCTTAATTTATAACTGTGAAAAAACTTTATCAGAATTAGGTGATAAAATCAGTAGCGAAGAAAAAGCTAAAGTAGAAACAGAAATTGAAAACTTAAAGAAAGTAAAAGATTCTGATGATATAGAAGCAATAAAAGCAGCAACAGAAAAATTAACAACAACATTCTATTCAGTATCAGAAAAATTATATTCACAAGCTCAACAAGCACAAGGAGCAAATCCTGGAGCAGGAGCTGAAGGAAATGTAAATACAGACGAAAACGGAAATGTATATAATGCTGATTACAAAGTAGAAGATGACAATAACGATAATAAATAATAATTAAAATGAAGTGAGACATAAAAAAGAGACATCTTAAAGTGTCTCACTTTTAAAATGGAAAAGAAAAATGGAAAGGAATAGTTTATATGGCACAGAAAAGAGATTATTACGAAGTCCTAGGTGTAAGTAAAACTGCAACAGATGATGAACTAAAAAAAGCATATAGAAAACTTGCTAAGCAATACCATCCAGATGCTAATCCTAATAATAAAGAAGAGGCAGAAAAAAAGTTTAAAGAAATAAATGAAGCATATGAAACTTTGTCAAATCCACAAAAAAGAAAAATGTATGATCAGTTTGGACCAGATGGACCACAAGGATTTGGCGGAGGTACTGGAGGTGCAAATTATTATTCAACAGGATTTGATGGCTTTTCAGATTTTGGTGACATAGGAGATATTTTTTCATCATTCTTTGGAGGAGGATTTGGAGGAAGAAGCTCTAGAAAAAATAATAACGGACCAGTACAAGGTGCAGATTTAAAATATAGTTTAGACATAACATTTGAAGAAGCATTTTTAGGAACAGAAAAGGAAATATCAATAACAAGAAGTGAAACTTGCACAGCTTGTGGTGGAAATGGTGCAAAACCTGGAACTGTTATAGATAAATGTAATGTATGCGGTGGAACAGGTCAAATAAGACAAATACAAAATACAATATTAGGGCAAATGCAAACAACAAGAACTTGTTCAACATGTAATGGAACTGGAAAAATAATAAAACAGCCTTGCGAAATATGTAAAGGAAAAGGAAAAGTAAGAAAACAAACAAAAATAAAAGTAAAAATACCAGCAGGAATAGATGACAATCAAACAATAGTACTAAGAGGAGAAGGCGAAGCTGGTTCAAGAGGTGGAGCAAAAGGTGATTTATATATTGTAATAAGAGTAAAAAAACATAGTATATACACAAGGTCTGGAAATGATGTGTATTGTACAATACCAATAACATTTACACAAGCAACATTAGGGGCAGATTTAGAAATACCTATGGTAGATGGAACAAAAGAAAGTTACAAAATACCAGAGGGAACACAAACAGGTACAAAGTTCACAATAAGAAACAAAGGCTTCAAAAGCATAAATACATCAAGTCAAGGAAACTTCGTATTTAATGTACAAGTACAAGTACCAAAACGTTTAACGAAAGAGCAAAGAGACCTATTAACACAATTAGCAAAAACAATGAATGAACAACCTCCTGTAAAGAAAAAAGGAATATTTGGGTTTTAAAAATAAATTATTGCTTTATTTAATTATATAGTAAAGCAATAAAAGGGATGCTATATTATATATAGCATCTTTTCTACGGCTTCAAAAAAAACAAAAAAGTAGTAGACTTTTTTATAAATTTAGACTAAAATTATATACATAAATAAAAACATAGGAGGAAATTTATATGAATATTTGGCATGATATAAATGGAGAGAGAATAAAAAAGGATAACTTTGTATCAGTTATTGAAATACAAAAAAACGGAAGAAATAAATATGAACTAGACAAAGAAACAGGAATGTTAAGATTAGATAGAATTCTATATACAGCAACTCATTATCCTGCAAACTACGGATTTATTCCTCGTACATATGCAGGAGATGGAGACCCACTAGATGTACTTGTAATTTGTCACGAAGAAATAGTACCACTAACATTAGTAGAAACATATCCAATAGGTGTATTAAAAATGATTGATGGTGGAGAAGAAGATGAAAAAATAATAGCGATACCAGTAAATGATCCATACTTAAATAACTATAAAAATATAACAGAATTACCAACACAATTATTAGATGAAATAATGCACTTTTTTGAAGTATATAAACAATTAGAAAGAAAACAAACATCTGTAGATAAAATGTTAGGAAGAGATGAAGCTGAAGCAATTGTAGAAAAATGTATTAACAATTATAAAGAAAAATTCGAAAGATAGGAGTAAAAAAGCAGTATGATAGAAAAAATACTATTTAATGTACTAGCTTTTGCAATATTTATATCTATATTTTGGAAATTAATAAAACGAAATGATACGACATATGTATATATATTAATATTAGAATTTTTAGGAATTGGTGCTAGATTTGTCAGTATATTAAATAATATTAAATTAAACTTTATTAGTATATTAATAATATACATAATGGCAGTAATAATTCCTATAATAATAATGCTTCTTGAAAAAAATAATATATTTCTATCAGAAATTATATGTATTTCTATTGCTAAATTGAATTTTAAATATGGAAATAATGAAATAGCAAGAAAAAAACTAATAAAACTTATTTCTAAATATCCAAATAGCTATTATGCACATAAACTATTAGCTCAAATATATGAAAGTGAAGAAAAGTATGAAGAGGCAATTGATGAGTATGTGAAGGCAATAGAAATTAATACTAAAGATTATGATTCATATTATCAAATTGCGTTTTTACTAAATAAAAATTCAAAGCAAGAAGAAGCAGAGGAAATGCTAGAAGATTTATTAGCAAAAAAGCCTGAATATTATAAAGCATCTGAGCTATTAGGAACAATTTTATATGACCAAGAAAAGTTTAAACAAGCTGTTTCAGTATATTTAGAAGCATTAAAATATAATCCAACGCGATATGAGTTATATTATGGATTGGGAATGACATATACGAGATTAAATGATTTTCAAACTGCAAAGGAATATTATGAAAAAGCAGCAGCTATAAATTCAATGTTATATCATGCTAGATTAAATATTGCGCAAATTGCATTGATAACAGGAGAGCTAGATGAAGCAGAGGCAAGATTTATAGATTGTATGCAAGATAAAGATTCTGAACCAGATGCATATTATTATTTGGCAATAATTTGTTTAATGAAGGGTGAAGAAGATAAGGCTGTTGGATATGTGAACATTGCAATTGAATTAGATTATAGATTTTATAAGAAAGTTAGTAAGCAGGAAATTTTTGAACCTATAATGGATCAAATAAGATCTGGACAAAGCAAAAAGCGTAAATATCACTATACTTATGAAGAAGTGAGAACTAAGAAGCATCTTGATGATACATTTTGTTTAATTGAGAAGATGAAGAATAATAATTCTAAGTTTGATGGGAATAGTGATAAAAAAGTGGAAAAAGAATTGGAAAATAATGATTACGAGAGGGAATAACAACTTTTATTTGAATGAATATAATGTGAATAGACCGAGGTTTCTTAATAAGGTCTATTTTTTTTTGTGTTGTATAAAATTGTGAAGGAGTGGTTTTTATGAAGAATATTGCTGTTGTTGGTGGAGATATGCGTAATCGTATATTGACGGAATTGTTGAGAGATGGTGGAGATAATGTTTTTTCGTTTGCTCTTGGGGATGAGGAAAATGGGGATTTTTTGAGTGTTATAAATAGATGTGATTATGTGATTACGCCGACTCCTTTTTCTAAGGATGGTGAGGTTTTGTTTTGTCCGTTGTCTGATAAGAGTGTGTTAGTTGATGAGTTTGTTCGTTTGGTGAGGGAGAAGGTTGTTTTTGGTGGAGCTATTAAGAATGATATTGTTGATGAGCTTAAAAAATGTAATAGGGTTTTTGATTTTATGAAGGACGAAGATGTTGTTGTTAAGAATGCAATTCCTACGGCGGAGGGGGTTGTAAAGTTGATAATTGATAATACTTGTATAACTATTGATGATAGTAGAGTTGCTGTTTTGGGGTTTGGAAGAGTTGGTAAGAGAGTTGCTAAGGTTTTGAAGTGTTTTGGGGCTGATGTTTTTTGTTGTGATAGTAAAAAAGAAGAGGTTGCAAATATTGAAATGTGCGGTTATAATGTAGTTGATGAAAATTTTAATCTCAAAAATATGGATGTTATTGTTAATACTGTTCCGCATTTGATTTTAGGGGAGACGGAATTAAAAAGCTTGGATAAAAATAAGACTTTGATTATTGATGTTGCATCAAATCCGGGTGGTGTTGATTATGAATATGCAAATGCAAATAAATTTAGATGTATACATGAGTTAGGTATTCCTGGAAAAATTGCTGCTAGAACATCTGCAATATATATACGAGATTTTATAAAAAATGTAATAAATGAGGTGTAAAAAATGTTTAAAAGTGAAAAGGGAGATACATATATAAATTGGGTAATTATAATTTTAGTTGTATTAATATTTTCGGCAATTATTATAAGAGTTCTTGTTGGAGAAAATGGTTTGATTAATCAAAGAAAAGAAGATAAAATAAGAAATGAAACTGAAAATAATATTGTAATTGAACTTACAAATGGAACTAAATTTGATTATTAAAAAAGGATGGAAAAATATGAACATAGGAATAGATATAGGAGGAAGCCATATAGGGGTTGGTGTAGTAAGTCCTGATGGAAAAATCTTAAAAAAGGTTGAAGAAAAAATTACTTATATTGAAAAAAATAATATAAAAGAATTTTTGGTAAATACAATAGTAACAATTTTGAAAAAGTGGGAAGATGAAGAATTTGAGAAGATTGAAAAAATTGGAATTGGAATACCAGGAATTGTGAAAGATGATATTGTTAAATATAGTGTTAATTTAGGATTAAAAGATTTTGAATTGAAAAAAGAGCTACAAAAGAATTTTGAATATGCGGAAATTCATATAAAAAATGATGGTAAATGTGCTGGTTTGGCAGAAAAAAAATTAGGTGCATTACAAAATTATAAAGATTGTATTTTTATATGTTTAGGTACCGGAATAGGTGGTGCTGCTTTTTATAATGGAAAGTTGATTGTACCGGAAAGAAGCTCTGGATTTGAATTTGGACATATGATAATTCAAAAAAATGGTGAAGTTTGTAGATGTGGCAGTAAGGGCTGTTTTGAAATATATGGCTCAATGAGAAGATTTAAAAATGATATTAGATACAATTTAAATTTACCAGAAAATACAGATGGAGAAGAGCTGTTAAATATAGTAAAAAATAATCAAACAAATCCTATTGTAAAAGAGATAATAGATGAATATATAGAAAATTTATGTATAGGTATATCAAATATAGTAGATATTCTAGAGCCACAGGCAATATGTATTGGTGGTGGCTTCTCATACTATAAAGAAATTTTTTTAGAAAAATTTATAAACGAATTTTATAACGCAGATTATGTATTTTACAAAGAAAATATGCCCAAAATAGTAATAGCAGAGCTAGGTAATGATGCTGGAATAATAGGTAGTGCATTATATGCTTAGGTACGATAAAAAATCTTATTATAATACAACAATTATAACTTACGACAAAGAGTTATGTAGATGCACAAGTGAAATAATATGAGCAAATAAAGAGAAAAGATGTACAAAAAAGGTACATCTTTTTTCATATTAAGGTAGAATCATCATTAAAGTATAATACAAATCAATCCGCCACTACCTTCATTAATAATTCTTTCCAAAGTTTCTTGTAATTTTCCTTGAGCTTCTTCTGGCATATGATACAATTTGCTTTGTAAGCCTTCATTAACAAGAGCGTGTAAACTTTTTCCAAAAATATTAGATTCCCAAATTTTTTGTGGGTCATTTTCAAATTCTGAAAGTAAATAATTAACAAGCTCTTCTGATTGTCTTTCACTTCCAACAATAGGAGAAACTTCAGTTTCTATATTAGCTCTAATCATATGTATTGAAGGAGCAGTTGCCTTTAATTTAACGCCAAATCTTGAACCTTGTTTAACCATTTCTGGTTCATCAAGAATAAGTTCATCAATAGATGGTGTAACAATACCATATCCTTTTGATTTTACTTCTTCAAGAGCTGTGGCTACTTTATCATATTCTCGTTTTACCTGTGATAAGTTGGTAATTGTTGAAAATAAGTCACCTTCATTTGCAATTTCTACACCAGAAATTTCTGATATAATTTTGTAAAATAAATCATCAAGCAAATAAACTGTTAAATTAATTTCACCAGTACCAAGTGCAATTTCATTAATACGTGTTTCAGAAATAATTTGAGTATCATTTAAATTTGAAACTTGAGTACGGACTTCTTTTAAAATTCGGACATCATTAAATGTTTCTTTTATTTCCTTATATAATTCAGCCTTTAACCAATGTGAAGAGCTTAAATTATCAACCCAGCGAGGAAAATTAATATTTATTCTTTCTACAGGAAATTCATATAAAATGCTACTAAAAATTTTATTAATATCATCTAAAGAAAGATTTGTACAATCTGTGCAAACAACTGGATTAGAATATTTTGCTTCTAAGTCTCTTGCAAGATTTTTTGTTTCTTCAGAATATGGTGTAGCACTATTTAAAACAATAACAAAAGGTTTTTTTAGCTCTTTTAATTCAGAAACTACACGCTCTTCAGCTTGAATATAATCTGCTCTTGGAATATCAGTAATACTTCCATCTGTAGTTACTAAAACTCCAATTGTAGAATGTTCTTGAATAACTTTTTTGGTACCAATTTCAGCTGCTTTTTCAAATGGAATTTCCTCTTCAGACCAAGGTGTTTTTACCATTCGAGGCATATCATCTTCCAAATATCCAATTGCATTATTTACTAAATAACCAACACAATCAACAAGACGAGTTTTTAGCGAAATATCGCCATCTATTTTTATTTCAACAGCTTCATTAGGAACAAATTTGGGCTCTGTAGTCATAATTGTTTTTCCAGCTGCACTTTGTGGCAATTCATCTTTAGCTCTTTCTTGCTTATATGAATTATCTATATTTGGAATAACAAGTAAATCCATAAATTTTTTTATAAAAGTAGATTTACCAGTTCGGACAGGGCCAACCACACCAACATAAATATCACCATCAGTTCGTTTGGCAATATCTTCATATAATTTTACTTTATCTTCCATTGAAAACCTCCTTAAAATTGCTATGCTATAAAATATAACATTGTAATCATTCGCTCAAATTTGTGAAAAATCACAATGAACAAGAAAAATAGTAGTTGTCATGTACAATTAACCTTGTTCAATAATGTTAATAAATTATATTATTCAAAAAAATATATATGCACTAAACTTTAAAAAAATCATATTATGTATTAAAAAAAGCTTGATACAATCGCAAATATATGCTAAGATTAAGCCTATGAGGGTGATAAAATGATGAAAAATTATGAAGAAACAATAGAAAAATTAAAAAAATACAATCAAAATGAAATAGTAAATATTATGTCAAAAGTATATACAGAGGAAGAAAATGAAAGATTAATAGAACAATTAAATAGAATAGATTTAAATCAAGTAATGAATTTATATAAAAATGCTAATAATATACCATTAATAGATGAAAGAAAAATTGAACATATAGAATATACAGATTTAAATAGTTTATCAGAAGAAAAATTCAAAGAATATAAAAATATAGGAATTGATGTAATAAAAAATAACAAATATGCAGTAATTACAATGGCTGGAGGACAAGGAACAAGATTAGGTCACAAAGGTCCAAAAGGTACATTTAAAATAAATACTGTAAATGGAGAAAAATATTTATTTGAAATAATAGTTGAATCATTACAAAAAGCAAATAAAAAATATAATGTAGTAATACCTTGGTACATAATGACAAGTGAAGATAATAATGATCAAACAATACAATTCTTAAAAGAAAATAACTTTTTTGGTTATGATAAAAATAAAGTAAAGTTCTTTAAACAAGGAAAAGTTCCAATGGTTAAAGAAGATGGCAACATTGTAATAGACCAAAATAAATTAATAAAAGAAGCTTCAGATGGAAATGGAAGTATATACAAATCTTTAAAAGATGCTAATTTAATAAATCAAATGAAAGAAGATGGAATTGAGTGGATTTTTGTTGGAGGAGTTGACAATATACTATTAAAAATAGTTGATCCAGTGTTAACTGGTTTAACAATAACAGAAAACAACTTAATATCATCAAAATCAGTTGTTAAGAAAAATGCAAAAGAGCGTGTTGGAGTATTTTGCAAATTAAATGGTGTTCCAAAAGTAATTGAATATACTGAATTACCAGAAAAAATGGCTGAAGAAATTGGTAGTAATGGTCAATTAATGTATGGTGAAGTAAATATTTTAAGTCATTTATTTAATATAAAGGCTTTAGAAAAATTATCAGAAGTTGATCTACCATATCATACTGCATATAAAAAATCTAACTATTTAGATGAAAAAGGAAATTTTGTAGAGGTAACAACACCAAATGCATATAAATTTGAATCTTATATATTTGATGGATTTAGTTTCTTTAATTCAATGAGTATACTAAGAGTAAAAAGAGAAGAAGAATTTGCACCTATAAAAAATCGTGAAGGTTCAGATAGCCCAGAAACAGCAGTAAATTTATATAATGAATATGTAAAAAAATATAATTAAAAAAAGGCGAATATATGAATAGAATAAAAATGAAATTCATATATTCGTCTTTTAGTGCATTAAAATGCAACTACATTTGTTCATCGCCAGGTAAAAAATAATCAACTATACCGTAAATTAAAGCACCTATAATTGCAGCCATCCATGAAATAACATAACCTGCTACAAAATATTGAGTAACATATAATATAACTGCAGATAAAATAAATCCTACAAAGCCTTTTCCAAATGGACTAGCCTTTATTCCCGTAAATTTAGCAATTAAAAAGTCTATAACTGTTAAAACTATTGTTGCTATTGCAAGTGACCAAAAATTACTAATTTCAAAACCAGGAGTGAAAAATGCTGTGATTGCTAAAACAATACCTGCAGTAATTAATCTACCGACAATTTGCCAAACTGTATTAGTAGAATTTCCTGCCTGACTATTTTCCATATGATTATCTGACATAAAAACCTCCCTGTACACCAAAAAGTGTACGAACAATTTTTAATTGTTCAATTATATTATGAGCGAAAAAATGATTATTATACAAAATAATAATTGTAATATTCTAAAAAAAATGATAGAATTTGGATAATAATTTTTTGTAATAGGAAGTAAAAATGGAAGAGCTAAAATCATGTAATATATGTCCACACAAATGCGGAGTAAATAGATTAAATGGAATAAAAGGAAGATGTAAGTGTGATAATAAAATAAAAATAGCACTAGCATCAGTCCATAATTATGAAGAGCCATGCATAAGTGGAAAAAATGGATCTGGAACAGTATTTTTTTCAAATTGTAATTTAAATTGTATATATTGCCAAAATTATGAAATAAGTCAATTAGGAAAAGGCAAGGAAATAACAATAGAGCATTTGGCACAAATATTTATAAAACAGCAAGAAAAAAATGTAAATAATATCAATTTAGTTACACCAACAATGTATGTTCCACAAATAATAGAAGCAATAAAAATTGCAAGAAAAAAAGGTTTAAATATACCAATAATATATAATTCAAATGGGTATGAAAATGTGGAAACAATAAAAAAATTAAATGGATATATTGATATTTATTTGCCAGATTTAAAATATTATTCTAATGAAATTGCAAAAAAGTATTCAAAAATAGATAATTATTTTGAAACAGCAATATCTGCAATAAAAGAAATGCAAAAACAAGTTGGAAATCCTATATTTAATGAAGAAGGAATTATACAAAAAGGTGTAATAATAAGGCATTTAATATTACCACATCACTTGCTAAATACAAAAAATATATTAAAATATGTAAAGGAAAATTTTGATGAAAATACATACATAAGTATAATGGCACAATATTTTCCAACATATAAAGCAAAAGAAGATAAATTAATAAATAGAAAACTAACGAAAAAAGAATATAAAGAAATAGAAAATTATTTATATTTATTAAATTTAAAAAATGGATATATTCAAGAGCTTGGTGAACATGAAGAAGAATATGTGCCAAAATTTGATTTATCAGAATAAAAAGGGGTTTTGAGGGGGCATAAAGGAGATATGTATGCAAATTCAAAACAATAATTATGTAACAAATGAAAAAATGAACTTAGAAAATTTTATAAAAAATATAATAGAGGAGATAAGTTTAATGGATGAGGTTTGGGTTATAGACAGAATAGAAGGTAATATAGCAGTATGTGAAAATAGATCAAATAAGCAAAAAAAAGAAATTAATGTCTCACACTTACCAAAAAATATAAAGGAAGGGACAGTATTAAAATATGAGAAAGGGGGATATGTAATAGATAAAGAAATGCAAAATAGTATAGAAATGGATATAAAAGAAAAGATGAAAAATATTTGGAACAATTGAAAAAAATGATGAGGGGGCAAAAGAAAAATGAATATTAAAAAGAATCAAAAAAATACATTACTTGGAGCAATTATTACAACAATTATAATATTAATGTTGATTGTATGTGGTGATAATTCACAAATATTTAAAACTTTGACATCAGCAACAAATGGAAATGTGAATTCGGAAACACTTGAAAATTTAAAAAATGTAACAATAGTTACAGGAAATGATTGCATATCCAAAATACCGGACGATAATAGTTTAAGAGTATACTGTTTTGATGTAGGACAGGGAGACAGTATATTAATTACGAACAATAATCAAACTATGTTAATAGATGCAAGTACAAACGAAATGGGGCAAAGAGTTGTTGAATACTTAAATGAATTGGGAATAAATAAAATTGATTATTTAATTGGAACACATCCTCACGAAGATCATATTGGGGGATTGGATGATGTAATAAAAAATTTTAATATAGGAACAATATATATGCCAAATGTAATTGCAAATACAAGAACATATGAAGATGTACTTGACGCAATTTCGCAGAAAAATTTAAAGGTAACAACTCCTAAAATTGGAGATAAATTTAATGTTGGATATGCAAATTGTGAAATAATGTCAATTGGAAATAATAAAGATGATTATAATAATTGCTCAATAGTGGTAGAAATGGAATTTAATGATGTAAAATATTTATTTACAGGGGATGCAGAAGAAGAGGTTGAATCATCAAGAAGTTGGCCTCAGGTAGATATTTTGAAAGTTGGACATCACGGTTCAAATACGAGTTCATCTAAGGCTTTTTTAAACCAAATACATCCTAAAGTAGCTCTAATTTCTGTTGGAAAAGGAAATAGTTATGGACATCCAACACAAAATACTTTAAAGAGATTAAACAATATAGGTGCAAAAATATACAGGACAGATGAAAATGAAACAATATTATTGATAGAAAAAGGGGAATAAAAAGGCGTGTTATAATTTATAACATTATATGATTGTGAAAAAGATATTATAGTATAAAATATAATTTTTATATTATAATATCTTTTTAAATGATAACTATAAAGATACCAAAACACAATAATTAGATGAAAAATAATAAAAAATCTTTTTTAAACCATAGACAAAAAAATAATAGTATGCTAATATATAGTCATATGCCGGTGTGTTGGAATTGGTAGACGAGGCAGACTCAAAATCTGTTGTCAGAAATGGCGTGTGGGTTCGAGTCCCACCACCGGTACCAAACTTAATAATTAAAAAAAAACGATTATAAAAATAATCGTTTTTATGCGTGTAATATAATTGTAATATAATTGAAATATTTTTGTAATTGTAGTTTTTTGTAGAAACGTGTATAATATTATTAGAAATTTACTTATGATAAAGGAGGAAAGTTGCATGGCTAAAAATAGCAGTGGAAATGTAAGAATGGTAATAACACAAGAAAAAATTCTAGCTAATATAGAAAAAGTAAAAAAAATGATAAATCCGAATAGTAAAAAGAAGATTGTTAAGCTAGAAGAAGATAGCTATTTTTTAGACTTAATTGCTTCAATAAAATCATATCTAGAAGAATATCCAAAAGAGGATACTTTTCCAAGAGATGTATATGATGCTGCATATGATTTAGTAGAATATGCAACTACACAATTTGAAGATAACACAAAAAAAATTGAGGAACTAATACGTCAAAGAGAAAATAACATAGCATTAGCATCTGAATTAAAGGAAGTACTTACAGCAGTTGAAAGTAAGGAAACAAACTGGAAAAAGAAAGTCCAAGATTTATCAAATAAATTACCAGATGATATAATTGATACATTAGGAGTATTAGGAAGGGCAAAATCTAAAAAAACACAAACTTATTTAGATTCTCTTAATTTAATTAATGTAAAAATTTCAAATTTAGAATCAAATCTTTATATAGAAGTAGATATGGAAAGAATTGAGGATAGATCAAAGGCATTGAGTTACATTGGAATTGAAATAGCAGAATCATTAAAAGATATTGAAAACATTGAAAATGTAAAAAATGAAAATATTGAAGAAATTTCTGAAAACAATTTAAATCAATCAGAAAGTGGTCAAGATCAAATAGATACACAGTATATAGAAGACACAAGAATAGAAGTAAAACCAACTTTATGGGAAAGAATAAAAAATATGAAGTTAGTTAGAGGAATAAGATACATTATGAAAATAAAAGTTGTACTAGAGCTACCTGAAATGGCAGAATTACCAGAAAGTACAGAAAAACATAATGAGAAAAAGTAAATATACAAAGCCAGAGCAATAATCTTTTATAGCTTGTTGATAATAATGAGTTATTTAAGTTGTTGCTCATTACTATATATTGTTTATGCGATTTAAAAATATTAGGTAAAACCATTATAATATTTCATGCTAAATATATAATAAAAAAAATTTAAAATATGTATTGACATATTCTAAATTATATTATATACTAATCACTGTCGATAGGAAATACGCGCCCTTAGCTCAGTTGGTCAGAGCAACCGGCTCATAACCGGTGGGTCCAAGGTTCGAATCCTTGAGGGCGCACCAAATGAATACTGCTATAGTATCATAACAGTATTCATTTTTATTAAATTAAATAGTTGGGTAGGTGGCCGAGTGGCTAAAGGCGGCAGACTGTAAATCTGTTCTCATTCGAGTACGATGGTTCGAATCCATCCCTGCCCACCAAAGCAAGTTTTTGTCAAACTTTTTCAAAGCATTGAAAATAGTGAGACTAAGAGAACAAAAAAATATGAATTGATTTATCGATTCATATTTTTTTGTTTTCTTTTAGTTTGTATCAGTAATTTCTGAAAATAATTGTTTTTATATGAATTTTATGATATAAACAGGGAAAATGGGAAATTTGCAATGCAACATTGCAAATTAAAAAATAGAGAAGATTATGACATATAAAATTGAAGATAAAAAATGAAAAAGGCAGGTGCTAACATATAAAATGGAAAAGTGCTTTGTCTTTCGGAATGTAATATTGAAGATGATAGAGTTGAAGTAATATATTGAAATGAAATTAAATAAAGTTTTATAAATTGTGAAAGGAAAAGAAAATGATAAAAAATATAATTTTTGATTTAGGAAATGTAATTATAAATTATAATCAAAATAAAATAATTAGTAATTTTACTAAAAAAGAAGAAGAGATAAAATACATATATGATGAGATATTTCATGCTCAAGAATGGACTTTAATGGATTTAGGGAATATTACTAATGATGAAGCAATAGAAATAATAAACAAAAGAAATGAGTCTAAATATGAAACGTTGACACAGGATTTTTTACATGAATGGTATAAAAAACAACCTATAAATAGAGATGTAGTTGAAATAGCAAAAACATTAAAAAAAAATGGATATAATTTATTTGTATTATCTAATATGGCTAATCAAACATATGAATATTTTAAAAATGATGAATTTTTTGGGTTATGTACAGGAATTTTAATATCAGCACAAGAACATATAAAAAAACCAGATGAAAAAGTGTATAGATTACTTTTGGATAGATATAATTTAAATGCAGAAGAGTGCTTATTTATAGATGATGATTACTCTGGGAAAAACTATGAAACAGCAAATAAAATTGGTATAAAAGGTAGGAAAATTGTACCAAATCAAGCAGAAGATGTAAAAAAATTGCTATTGGAATTTAGCGTAAAAATATAAATTTGATATTTATGCTTTAAATAAATGGGAAAAGATATAAAAAAATAATGCTAGAAAATAAAAAAATATCACTTAAATTATGTAAAAGGATTTAGACAATATATATTGAATTGTAATTTTTGCTAATTATAGTTTTAATTATAAATTACACAATAAAACTGAGTTCAAATATAGTAATGGATATAAAATGTTATGTTAAATTATAAATATAGTTATGGTGAAAAAATCACATTTGTATATGCATTCGTTTTGAACCATTGCTATAGCTAATTTTGAAACGAATGATAATGTATTTTTGTGCAAGTCCTTTTTCGAATATGTCCACTGCTAATGCACCAATTTAGAAACCCTTGTATAAGTTGAAGTAGCAACTATACAGGGATTTTTTTTTATAAATCAATTGTTAATAAATAAAAGCAATTATAAATGTTTCTTAAAAATGTTGACAAAGAATGAAAATGAGAGTATACTAATATACTGAAATGGTATATTAGTATAGAAAGGAAGTAAAGGCTTATGAAGGAAGAGCAAATACTTAACGCAGCAAAGAAATTATTTACTAATTATGGCTTTAAAAAAGTATCTATGGACGAAATAGCAAGTGAAGCAGGAGTAACCAAAAAAACTGTTTATACTTATTTTTCAAGTAAAGAAGAGCTTTTAAAATATTGCATAAAAGAAGAGCTACAAAATATGAGAAAAATAATTGAAAATGTAGAGTCTAAAAAATTAGATTTTATGGAAACAGTACATCAGGTAATATATAATTTGTTAAAATACAAAAAAAATTGTAAATTCTTAAAAATGCTGTTTAAAGAATCAGAGATATTAAAAAATGAGCAACTAAAAGAAAATTTAAAAATAGTGGATAAAGAAATTCAAAATTATATAAGAAAACAATTAGAGCTTGCAATTCAAAATGATAAAATTGAAGTACAAAATATAGATATTACGACCTTTCTAATATACAAAATGTACATTGCACTAATGATAGACTGGAATGAAGATTATAAAAAATTAGATGAAAAAGAAATAGCAGATAATATATTGCATTTCTTAGTAAATGGTTTAAAAAGAAAGGAAGTTGAAAAAGATGCAGAATAAAAAATTTTTCAAAATTATTATTTTCATAGTAGTGTTATGTATTCCAATTATATATAGCTTCTTCTATTTAAAATCATATTGGGATCCATATGGAAATTTGACAGATATGAAAATAGCAATAGTAAATCTAGATAAAGGAGTAGACGGAACTAACCAAGGTAGTGAATTGGTAAAAGAATTAAAAGATAAAGATGTTATGGATATTTGCGAAGTTAGTCAAGATGAAGCAAATGAGGGATTACAAAATGCAGAATATTATGCAACAATAACAATACCAAGCAATTTTACAGAATGTTTAAATAGTGCAAAAGAAGAAGATAAAAAAGTTGCAACTATAACATATTCACCAAACCAACAAAGCAATTACTTAGCATCACAAATAATTAACAAAGTTATAACAGCAACAGAAATGGAATTACAAAGTAAAGTTGGAAAAGAAGTTGTATCAACATTATCAGATACATTAGCAGAAGTTCCAGATAGCTTACAAGAAATTTCAGATGGAGCAGATAAAATATATGATGGAACATCTGATTTAAATAGTGGATTAAAAGATTTAAACAGTGGAATTGGATTATTAAATAGCAAATATACAGATTTTGACAATGGAGTAAAAAGTGCATATGCAGGAAGCTCAAGTTTAAATAATGGTGTATCACAGGTAAACGAAGGTGTTGCAAGTTTAGAAAGTGGAGCAACAACATTAGATGATGCAATAGCCCAAATTAATGCTGGAGTTGATAGCTTATCTACAAATGGAGGAGACAAAATATCTACTTTAATACAAGGTATAGATAATTTAAATAATGGTGCAGAACAAGTAAATTCAGGTGTCCAAAGTTATACACAAAATACTGATAATTTGGCCAAAAGTGTTCAAGATTATACAACTTTAGTAAATCAATTAGATGGTAGCCAAAATCAATTATTACAATCTATAATAGATTATGATAATGCAATAAATGGAAATGGTGTTACAAATGAACAAATAAGCCAAATGGCTCAAAGTGCAAAAGCAATAATAGCTGGAAAAGAAAAATATAAATTAGAAGATAATGGTAAAGCAATTGCCGCAGGTGCAAAGTCTTTATCAGCAAAAAGTGATGAAGTAAGAGCTGGAGCTCAATCACTTAAAAATGGAACAGAAACTTTAAAATCAAGTTCATCAGAAATTTCTGGATTAATGGCAAAAATTGGTACATTAAAAACAGGATTAACATCTGTTAAAAATGGAACAGAAACTTTAAAAAATGGTCTTTCAACATTAAAAGTTGGAGGTACTCAAGTTCAAAGTGGAGCACAATCACTTGAAACTGGATTAAAAACATTAAGCACAAGTTCAGAAACAGTTAAGGATTCTTTAAATAAATTAGATGAAGGAAGTACTTCCGCTGTAGAAGGTAGTCAAACTTTATTAGATGGTGTTGATACTTTCAAAACAGAAATTAATAATGGATTAAAAAAATCTAAAACAGAGCTAACTAAATTAAATGGATTAAATGATTTCGTATCAGATCCAGTAAAAATTGAAGAAGAGGATTATGGTGAAGTAAGTTCATATGGTATTGCATTTACACCATTATTCTTATCAATTGGATTATGGGTTGGAGCTTTAATGTGTTATGTTGTTTTATATTATGACCAAAGACATAGATTTGGAAAATTAGATTATAATGAAAAAAATAAAATTTTACAAAATTTAATGTATATTGGAATTGGATTAATAGATGGTGTAGTTACTGGATTAGTATTAAAATTTGGATTAGGTTTTGATGTAACAAATATGGGAGTATATTTATTAGAATGTGCCATAACTGGTGGCGTATTTATGACAATTATACAATTCTTAATTAGAAATTTGGGAGATATAGGAAAATTCTTAGCATTAATTATATTAGTACTTCAATTAGCTGCTGCTGGAGGAACATTCCCGGTAGAAACAATTGATAAAGGATTTAGATTCTTAAATCCATTACTACCAATGACATATACAATAAAAGTATTTAAAGAATGTTTAATTTCAACAAGTACAAACTTTATTGGAAAAAATACTTTAGTATTAATTGGAATTGCTGTAGTATTAGGAGTTATAACTCTTGGAGTTGAAATTATAAAAATGAAAAAAGAAAAAAAGAATGCAAAAGATGCGTAGTAATAAAAAATACACATAAATAAAGATTTATGTGTATTTTTTTTAGAAACAATTTTTATAAGACATATAATTAATTTCAAAATATTTCTATTGAAAATCATACACATAAATGATATAATCCAATTCAAAAGTAGAGGTGTTAATTATGAAGGTAATTTTATTAGATAATATAAAGGGCGTTGGAAAAAAAGATGAAATAATAAATGCAAGTGATGGTTATGCACGTAATTTTTTATTTCCAAAAAAATTAGCTGTAGAAGCTAATAACGAAAATATGAGTAAATTAAAGGCTAAAAAACAGTCAGAACAATATAAAAAAGATGTTAATAAAGAAAATTCCGAAAAAATAGCTAAAAAATTAGATGATATAACATTAACAATTAAAGTAAAAGCAGGAGAAAACGGAAAAATATTTGGTGGAGTAACATCAAAAGAAATATCAGAAGAGCTTAAAAAACAATACAAAATAGATATTGATAAAAAGAAAATTATACTTAATGAAAACATAAAAAATTTAGGTAGTTTTGATATAAGTATGAAATTATTTGAAGGTGTTACTGGAAAATTAAAGGTAAAAGTTATTTCAGAATAAGCCAAAATACATGAGAAAAAATATTGCTATATGGAATTCTAAAGTACGTATGAGCAATATTTTTTTACTCAAAATCTGTCTAGGAGGAATAGTAAAAAATGGAGTTTAATAAAGTACCACCACATGATTTGGAGGCAGAGCAGGCAGTTTTAGGATGTATGCTAACAGATAAAGATGCTGTAATATCTGCAGTTGAAACTCTAACAGAAGATGATTTTTATAGAGAAGATAATAAAATAATTTATAAAGCGATTCTTAATTTATATAATAGAGCAGAGCCAATTGATATTATAACATTAAAATCTGAATTAAGTGCAATTGGGAAATTTGAGGCAGTAGGAGGATTGGAATATTTAGCAGAATTACCAGATAAAGTTCCTACTACTTCAAATGTTGAAAGATATATTAAAATAGTAGAAGAAAAATCAACATTAAGAACTCTTATAAAAACAGCAAATGATTTAATTTCTTTAGGTTATGACCCAACTCAAGATGTTGAAGATATAATGGATAGTGCTGAAAAGAAAATTTTTAATGTTATGCAAAAAAGAAATCAAACAGGGTACTCATCTATTAAAGATATTTTAGTAGATTCTTTTACTGAGCTTGAGGATTTGTATAATAGAAAACAACATGTAACTGGTGTTCCAACTGGATTTATAGATTTAGATAATAAAACAGCTGGTCTTCATAATTCAGATTTAATACTAGTTGCTGCAAGACCTGCTATGGGAAAATCTGCATTTGCATTAAATATTGCTACAAATGCAGCAATACAGGCAAATGTTGGTGTTGCTATATTCAGTCTCGAAATGTCAAAGGAGCAAATGGCTAACAGAATTTTGGGTAGTGTTGCTATGGTTGATGGAAATAGTATTAGAACAGGTAGAATTGCAGATGATGATTGGATTAAACTTGCAACAGCATCTGGAGAGCTTTCTCAAACCGGTATATACATAGATGACACACCTGGTATATCTGTAATGGAAATTCGTGCAAAGTGTAGGAAATTAAAATTAGAAAAAAATATTGGTCTAGTTGTAATAGATTATCTACAGCTTGTTCAAGGGAGTAACAAAAAAGGTGGTAGCCGTGAGCAGGAAATTTCTGAAATTAGTAGATCTTTAAAAATATTAGCGAAAGAAATAAATGTTCCTGTAATTGCATTATCACAGTTATCCCGTGCGCCTGAGCAACGTCCAGATCATAGACCTATGCTTTCTGACCTTCGTGAATCTGGAGCGATAGAGCAGGATGCCGATATTGTTATGTTCTTATATAGAGATGATTACTATAATGAAGATAGTGAAAAGAAAAATATTGCGGAAGTTATTATTGCTAAACACAGAGCTGGTTCTACTGGAACTGTTGAGCTTGCTTGGCTTGGAAGTTATACTAAATTTGCTAATTTGGCGAAGGATTATTAGGTTTTTGCAAGTTGGGCTTTGAAGCTTGGGTTGGGACCGTGAGAATAGGATTATATTATAATATAATCCTATCCTCACTACTCTGAAGGTTGGGGTGAGCTTTTTGCAAAAATGAGGGGGTTTGATTTTTTGAGTGAGTTTGATGAGAGAGTTTTGAGAACTATTAGAAAATTTAATATGATTTGTTCTGGTGATTGTATTGTTGTGGCAGTTTCTGGGGGTCCGGATTCTATGAGCCTGCTTAGAGCTCTTATTAAGCTTAGGGAGAAGTTTAATATTAAATTGGTTGTGGCTCATGTTAATCATATGATTAGGGCTGTGGCTGATTCGGAAACGGAGTTTGTTAGGGGCTTTTGTGAAGATAATGATGTTGAGTGCTTTGTTAAAAAGGTTGATGTTGTAGGGCTTTCGGAAAAACTTAAGATTAGTTGTGAGGAAGCTGGTAGAAATGTTAGATATGATTTTTTTGATGAGATTTTTGATAAGGTTGGTGCAAATAAAATTGCTATTGCTCATAATAAAAATGATAATGCTGAAACTGTGCTTATGAATATTATGAGAGGGTCTGGGGTTTCAGGTCTTAAAGGAATTGAACCTATTAGAAATGGTAAGTTTATTAGGCCTTTGATTGAAATTGATAGAAAAAGTATTGAACAGTATTGTGTTGATGAAAATCTTAATCCTAAGTTTGATGAGTCTAATAAGGAAAATGTGTATACTAGAAACAAAGTTAGAAATTTGCTTATTCCATATATTGAAAAGGAATTTAATCCTAATATTATTGAATCAATTAGTAGATTATCGGATTTAGCAACACAAGAAAGCAATTTTGTGGATAATGTTGTTGATAAAGAGTTTAAAAATACTTTAATTTCGTACAATGAAAGTGAGATTAAGTTAGATTTAAAAAAATTCAATAACTTAGATAGTTTTATAAAAGCAAAAATAATATTAAAAAGTGTAGCTAAGCTTTTTAATACTACAAAGGGAATAGAAAAAGTTCATATTGAAGATGTTATTAAATTATGTGAAAGAAATATAGGAAATAAATATTTGACACCTAATAAAAATTTAAAAATTTTTATAAAAAAGGGTGTGATTACTATATCTAAAGTATAATGTATGTTATACTTGTAAAAAATAAAAGGAAAGGAATTAATAATAAATATTAATGTAAATTATTTATTATTAATTATGTGATAATGAGCGATGATTGATTTTTCAAATGCTACAGAAGAATTTAATAATTATAAGGGTTCTGAAAAAAAGAAGACCTTAATTTATAATGGAAAAAAGTATCTTGTAAAATTTCCTGATCCTATTAGAGAAAAAAATAAAAACATTTCATATATTAATAATGCGTTTTCAGAATATATTGGAAGTAACATTTTTAAAATGATAGGGTTTGAAACTCAAAATACTATTTTAGGTAAATATAATTATAATGGAAAAGAAAAAATAGTGTGTGCTTGTGAAGATTTCACCTCTGATGATAGTGAATTATTTGAATTTGAAGGATTAGCATTAAGTACAAATCCAGATAAAAAAATAGATACTGAGTTATCTGATATAATTGATGTTATTGAAGAATGTAAAATGATAAATTCAAGCGAGACAAAATTAAAATTTTGGAAAATGTTTGTTGTTGATGCATTAATAGGCAATACAGATAGGCATAACGGAAATTGGGGTTTTTTGGTTAATAAAAAAACAAAACAAGTTACTTTTGCGCCTATTTATGACTGTGGATCTTGCTTAAATCCTATGATTGAAGATAAAGAAATTGAAAGATTAAATGATACAGAACTAAAGAATTTGGCAATTAATTGTTATTCATGTTTAAAAGAAGATGGAAAGAAAATTAATTATATGGCATATATAAAAGGTATGAATAATGAGGACTGCAATAATGCAGTTAAAGAAATTTTTTCAAAGATTAATATAAATGAAATAAATGATTTTATTAGTGGAATAAGCTATATATCGGAGAAGAGAAAAGCTTTTTATTTAAATATAATTGAACAAAGATATACTATAATTAAAAATGTATACAAAAAGATTGAAAAGTAATAATGTTTATGCGAACCTTGTAATTGTGAAACTTTTGTGTAAATGCTTGAATTGTAAATGAAACTATGTTATATAATATATTTGAGTAAAAATATATTTTGTATGTTATTATAATTAGGAAAAATTCGTTTTAACTAATGAAAAATACTAACATAAAAGGAGGAAATGATTTGAAAAATGGCATAAAAACATTAGCCGTATGGTTAATTATAGGAGTAATTTTAATTGTTGGAGTTACGGCAATATATGATAATTCAGACAGAAAGTTTACGTACTCAGAACTTGTTTCAAAAATTGAGGCAGGGCAAGTTTCAACAATTGATATTAATGCAGATGGATATTCTGCAATGGTAGAATTTAATGATGGAACATCACAAAAAAAAGTAAATATACCAGATTTAAAAAGTTTTATGGATAATGTTCAAGAACCTATGAAAGAAGGCAAAATAACAGTTGAACAAGAATCTCAATCTGTATGGGTTACAATTTTTTCAGTAATAGCTCCACTTGGATTATTAATAATATTTTTAATATTTTGGTTTATATCTATGGGAGGAAGACAGACTGGTAATAAAACAATGTCTTTTGGAAAAAGTAGAGCAAGAGTTGTAAATCAAGATGATAAAAATAAAATAACATTTAACGATGTTGCAGGTGTTGATGAGGAAAAACAAGAATTACAAGAAATCGTAGATTTCTTAAAAAATCCTAAAAAATTCACAGATATGGGTGCTAGAATTCCAAAAGGTGTTTTATTAGTAGGTCACCCTGGAACTGGTAAAACTTTACTTGCTAAGGCTGTTGCAGGAGAAGCAGGAGTTCCATTCTTTATCATAAGTGGTTCAGATTTCGTAGAAATGTTTGTTGGTGTTGGTGCATCACGTGTTAGAGATTTATTTGAACAAGCTAAAAAGAATGCTCCTTGTATAATATTTATAGATGAAATTGATGCAGTTGGTAGACAAAGAGGTGCTGGCCTTGGTGGAGGTCATGATGAAAGAGAGCAAACATTAAATCAATTATTAGTTGAAATGGATGGTTTTGCTTTAAATGAAGGTGTAATAGTTATGGCTGCTACAAACAGACCAGATGTATTAGACAAAGCTTTATTAAGACCAGGTAGATTTGACAGACAAATAGTAGTTTCTCAACCAGATGTAAAAGCAAGAGAGCAAATATTAGAAGTTCATGCAAGAAAGAAGAGATTGTCAGCAGATGTTGATTTAAGAATTATTGCTAAAAATACATCAGGATTTTCAGGTGCTGATCTTGAAAATGTATTAAATGAAGCAGCTTTATTAGCAGCAAGAAATAATGAAACAGAAATTACAATGAAAAACGTTGAAGATGCAATGGTTAAAGTAACAATGGGACCTGAAAAGAAGAGCAGAGTAAGAAGTGAAAAAGAAAATAAATTAGTTGCATATCATGAAGCTGGTCATGCTGTTGTAAGTAGATTTTTACCTACACAAGATGCAGTTCATCAAATATCAATTGTTCCAAGAGGAATGGCTGGAGGATATACAATGTATAGACCAAATGAAGATAAATCATTTATGTCTAAAGGTGAAATGCAAGAGAATATTATTTCATTATTGGGGGGACGAGTTGCTGAAAAATTAATATTAGATGATATTTCAACAGGCGCAAGCAATGATATTGAAAGAGCAACAAAAATTGCTAGAGCAATGGTTACACAATATGGTATGAGTGATAGAATTGGACCTATGACATTAGGTGTAGGACAAGAAGAAGTATTTTTAGGAAGAGATTTAGCTCAATCAAAGGAATATTCAGAAGAAACTGCAAGTGTAATTGATGAAGAAGTAAAATCTATAATAGATACAGCATATAAAACAGCAGAGGAAATATTAAGAAGAAATATAGATAAACTACACGCTGTTGCTGGAGTATTATTAGAAAAAGAAAAAATTGACGGAGATGAATTCGAAGCAATATTTAAGGAATAAAATAATAAATATATCCAATAGAAATGGAAATAATTTCATACTATTGGATATATTTTTGTATTGACTAGAAGACATAAAAATGTTACAATATTAATATAACATTTGAAAGGAGGGTCGAAAATGCCAGGACGAATCTTCTATCCGGCAAGAGCTAGTCAAAGTATTTTTCCTTGTATCGCAGCAACAAAAAAGCGGGATTGGAAAAATCTACCAAAATCTAAGGTTGCAATTGAGCTAGTTCAATTGTTGATATCAATATTGACAATGTCAGTACCAGCAAATGAATTGGCAAAAACCTTTAGAGAAATTCCTTTGGAGAAATTACCAAAACACCAATATGAAACCATGGGATACGGAAACGTAATAGATATTTATAAAATACAGTTTCCGAGTAACGAATCCGAAGAAATGATTTATAAGTGTGAGTTTCACGTAAGAAGTCAAGGAGGTTACGCGATACTAAAGGATGGCCTGGTTATCGAACAGAGGAAGTTTAAAAACCAGGAATTAAAAAATTTTTTAGAAGATTTCGCGAAGATTTACTTCGGCGACTAGCAGAAAGGGGGGGCAAAGTAGTTATAACTTGCCCCCCTGACCCTATTTAAGAGCGTTTTTGTATTAAGAGTTACATTTGCATTGAGTTAAAGCTAATAATTATTTGTAATATTTTATAAAGAATATATAAATATTTATTGTTAACCACTTGCAAATTCAATATATTTATGGTAGAATAGCTTTTGTTAAAACAAAATAGCAAGAGGAGGTGCAACATAAATGCCAAATATCAAATCAGCAATCAAACGTGTTTCAGTTATCGAAAAGAAAACTGCAAGAAACAACATGATTAAATCAGGATATAAATCAGCTGTTAAAAAATTTGAACAATCTTTAGAAAACAATAATGCAGAAGAGACAAAAGTATTATTCTCAGAAGCAACTAAAAAAATAGATCAAGCTTGTACAAAAGGTGTTTTAACAAAAAACACAGCAGCTAGAAAAAAATCAAACTTATCAAAAAAATTAAATGCAGCTAATGCGTAATGAGTTAAAAAATTGTGCACAGTTTTTTAACAATAAAAGAGCATAGGCTCTTTTTTTTTGTATTATAAAAATATTATACGGTTGTTTGATGTAATAAAAAATAAACTGGCTAAATTTATATTTTTAATTATGTATTCTGTTTAAAAGTTTATAAATATATATCTGTGATATATTCAAGGATATAATTAAAAAAGTAAATTGTAGTTTTTTTGAATTTTATGTCGATAAAAAATTCAATAAACCTATTGAAAAATTTTTTAAACTAGTCTAGAATAAAATAACATGAATAAGAATTTGACAAATAAAAAATTTAATATATACTAAAACAAATAAGAAAAAGGAGAAAGTTATGGCAAATAGATTAATAATTGTGGAATCACCTGCAAAAGCAAGCACAATAACCAAATTTATAGGCGGAAGTACTAAAGTTATGGCATCTATGGGACATATACGTGATTTACCAAAATCAAAATTAGGTGTGGATGTTGATAATAATTTTGAACCTCAATATATAAATATTCGTGGAAAAGCAGCATTAATTAAAAGTTTAAAAAAAGAAGCAAATGCCGCAAAAACTGTGTACCTCGCAACTGACCCTGATCGTGAAGGAGAAGCAATAGCGTGGCATTTAGCGTACTTACTTAATATATCACCAGAAAGTTTATGTAGAGTAACTTTCAATGAAATAACAAAAAAAGCAGTTCAAGAGTCTATAAAAAAACCAAGACAAATTGATAAAAATTTATTTGATGCGCAACAAGCAAGAAGAGTTTTAGATAGAATAGTTGGTTATAAAATAAGTCCAGTGTTATGGAAAAAAGTAAAAAAAGGGCTATCTGCAGGTAGAGTTCAGTCTGTTGTAGTAAAATTAATTGTAGATAGAGAAGATGAAATAGAAGCTTTTATTCCAGAAGAATATTGGAATATTTATGCAAATTTGCTAGCAGATGGTGCAAAAAGATCTTTTGAAGCAAAACTTACTGGAAAAAATGATAAAAAAATAGAGCTAAAAAATAAAGAGCAAGTTGATGAAATTTTAAGTGATTTACAAAAATCAGATTTCATAGTGAAAGATATAAAAAAAGGTCAGAAAAAAAGAAATCCTGCACCACCATTTACTACAAGTACAATGGGTCAAGAGGCTTCAAGAAAATTAGGATTTACACTAAAGAAAACAATGTCTGTTGCACAAGGGTTATATGAAGGTGTAAAAGTTCCTGAAAAAGGTGTGGTAGGTTTAATTACATATATGAGAACTGATTCAACAAGAATTTCAGAAGAAGCAAGAGCTGCTTCAAAAATATACATTGAAGATACATATGGAACTGCATATTATGAAAATAGATATTTTAAAACAAAACAAGGTGCACAAGATGCGCATGAGGCAATAAGACCAACATATGTCGATTTAACGCCAGAAAAAGTAAAATCATCATTAACAAATGATCAATATAAATTATATAACTTAATATATAATAGATTTATTGCAAGCCAAATGTCTTCAGCAGAATATGATACAATTTCTGTTACTATAAATGCTGGGAAATATAATTTTAAGGCAAATGGACAAAGCATTAAATTTAAAGGATTTATGAAATTATATGTAGAAACAAAAGATCAAGATAATGGTGAAGATGATGAGTTGTTATTACCATCATTAGAGCTAAATCAAAAATTAAAAAATGAAAAAATAGATACAAAACAAAGTTTTACAGAGCCACCACCACGTTACACAGAAGCAAGTATAGTAAAGGTTTTGGAAGAAAAAGGAATAGGTAGACCTAGTACATATGCTCCAACAATTTCAACAATTTTAGATCGTAGATATATTGAAAAAGAGCAAAAACAATTAGTTCCAACAGATCTTGGAAAAATCGTAAATAAATTATTAATAGAAAATTTTAGTGATGTTATAAATGTGGCCTTTACTGCAAAAATAGAAGAAGAATTTGATGAAATTGCAGAAGGAAAAGAAAATTGGAAAGAAGTAATATCAGAGTTTTATGGTCCGTTTGAGGAAAATGTGGAAAGAGTGGAAAAAGAGCTAGAGCATGTTCAATTAGTAGAAGAAGTTTCAGATGTTCCTTGCGAAAAATGTGGGCGTATGATGGTAATAAAATATGGCAGATATGGTAAATTTTTGGCGTGTCCAGGATTTCCAGAGTGTAAAAATGCAAAGCCAATAATAGAAACAATTGATGTTCCTTGCCCAGTTTGTGGAGGTACTGTTCAAGTAAAAAAATCAAGACGAGGAAGAAAATTTTATGTATGTGAAAACAATCCAGAATCTTGCCAATACATATCTTGGAATAAGCCAAAAATAGGCGAAAAGTGGGAACCAAAAGAAGATAAACCTGATACAGAAAAAAAGAAAACAACAAAAAGAAAGACTAAAAAGACAGCGAAAAAAAAGAAAACAAACAAATAATAATTGTACAAAAAAGCAGAGCAATATCTGCTTTTTTTTTGAACGAATTTTATTCAATACTTCACTTGATATATGAATTAATATATAGTATAATAGCAGAATGTAAAAAGAGAAGAGGGAGTATGTCATGTTAGTTAGTAAAGATATAATAAATGATTTATACAATAATATAAGTGAAGAAAAATTAAAACTTGCTAAAAAATATAATGATGAAAACAAAATAAAAATCATAAAAGCGACTTATGATGATAATAAAAACTTTGAATTACATGCAAAAGCTAATGGTCATAGGGATACTCACGATATTTTTGTTAAAGCACTAAAGAACGAAATTGTAGATGTAAAATGCACATGTAAAGAATATAAGTCAACTTATGAATCTTGTAGTCATATTATAGCTACTATATTAAAGTTTGCAAATAGTACAGAATATTCTAATATATTTGAAAAACAAGATAAAAAAGATACACGATTTTACGATAGAACGAATAAATATAAAACTTTTAATCAAATTATTAATACATTTTATGACGAACTATGTGCACAAGAGCAAGAAACAAAAACTAGTGCAAAAATTACAACAGATTTAATTGAAATAGAGCCAAAAATTATTTATGATACACAAAACAAAGAAATGTCTGTTGAATTTAAGTTGGGAAATGGAAAGAATTCCTATAAAATAAAAAATTTAATAACATTCTATGATACTTTCTTAAATGAAGGTACATTTAAGTATGGTCAAAAATTAGAGTTTAAACATACACGCTCAATATTTAGAAACAAAGATTTAAAATTACTAGATTTTCTTTTAAAATATTCAGAAATAATTAAATATACTAATGAATCAATCGGGCAACAACGTTATTATGGGAAAGTTATGAATGAAAGCTCTATAATAATATCTAACACATGTTTAGATGAAATGTTTGATGTTTTTGATGGTGAATATATAAAAATAAAAAAAGATTATAATGAAGATAAAATATTATTTTTAAATGAAGCACCAGATATTAAGTTTATATTAGAAGAAGAAAATGAAAAGGAATATAAACTATATCCTAATATAGATATATATAATTATGATGTTTTATATGGAAAAAAATATTTATATATGATTATTGAAGATGTAATTTATAGATGTCCAATGGATTTTAAAAATTCAATTTTAAAATTATTGGAATTATTTAAAAATAACTTTACTAAAGAAATTTTGTTTAAAAAGACAGATATACCAAAGTTATTTTCATTAGTAGTACCAAGTATAAAAAAGAATCTTGAAGTAAAAAATGTAAATACAGAAGAGCTTGAAAAATACATACCACAGGAGTTATATGTAAAAGTTTATTTGGATTCTAATGAAAGTAATTTTATAACAGCAGATATAAAATTTGGATATAAAGATTTTGAATTTAATCCACTAATTGAAAATAAAAGTATAAAAATTCCAAGAGATGTTGTTAAAGAAACTAAAACACTAGAAACTTTTATACAAACAGGTTTTATGTTAGATCAACAAAATGGTAGATTAGTATTAACTGATGATGAAAAAATATATAATTTTCTATCAGAAGAAATTATGTATTATATGAAAAATTTTGAAATTTTAGCAACAGATGCTTTTAAAAAGAAAGAGATAAGACATCCTAAAATTTCAAATATTGGAATAAAAATTGAAAATAATTTATTAAAAATAAATTTAAGTGAATTTAATTTTTCACCATCTGAACTTGCAGAAATAATGGAAAAATATAAATTAAGAAAAAAATATTATAAGTTAACAGATGGAAGTTTTATTGATTTAGAAGAAAATGAAACTTTAGATTTTTTAGAAAAATTAAATATTGATGGTTCATTAAATTATGAAGATTTAGAATCTGGAGAGCTAGATTTACCTGTATATAGAACATTATATTTAGATAAATTGCTAAAAGGTACTAGTATGAATGTTTATAAAAGCAAGGAATATAAAGACTTAATAAATGATATTCAAAATGTAAATGATGAGTATATTAAAATACCAAAAGGTTTAAATGCTACATTAAGAAGGTATCAAGAAATTGGTTATAAATGGCTGAAAACATTAGATATGTACGGATTAGGCGGTATTCTTGCTGATGATATGGGTCTTGGAAAAACATTACAAGTAATTAGTTTATTATTAGATTATAATGAAAATAGTGATGAAAAAAGAACAAGTATGGTTGTATGCCCAAGCTCTTTAGCTTTAAATTGGTTTAATGAAATAAATAAATTTGCACCAACATTAAAAACAACTGTTATTGCAGGAAATGCAGAAGAGCGAAAAAGATTAATTCAAAAATTACAAGATTATGATATAATAATAACTTCATATGATTTATTAAAACGTGATGTAGATACATATACAGAAATAAATTATGAATATAAATTTATAATTGCCGATGAAGCTCAATATATAAAAAATAACAATACACAAAATTTTAAAGCAATAAAGAAAATCAAAGCGCAAACAAAATTTGCTTTAACAGGAACTCCAATTGAAAACTCACTTGCTGAACTATGGTCAATATTCGATTTTTCAATGCCTGGTTATTTATATAGTTATAGAAAATTTAAAGAGTCATTTGAAACACCAATTATAAAAGAAGAAGACACATATAAAATGAGCAAACTTAAAATGTTAATTGAACCATTTATTTTAAGAAGAATAAAAGAAGAAGTTTTAACTGAATTACCAGAAAAAACAGTTACTGTTTTAAATAGTGAAATGGAAGAAGAGCAACAAAAATTATATATGTCATATATGTCAAAAGCAAGAGAAGAAGTTGAAAATGAACTTATTGCAAGTGGTTTTGAAAAAAATCAAATGAAGATATTAGCACTATTAATGAGATTAAGACAAATATGTTGTCATCCAAAGCTTTTTATTGATAATTATGATGGCGGAAGTGGAAAATTAAATCAATGTATGGAAATCATAAAAGATGCTGTACAAGGAAACCATAAAATACTTTTATTTTCTGGATATACATCAATGTTTGATATAATAGAAAAAGAGCTTGAAAAAGAAGATATTAAATATTTCAAATTAACAGGACAAACAAAAGTAAGTGAAAGAATTGAACTTGTAGATGAATTTAATGAAAATAATGATATAAAGGTATTTTTAATATCACTAAAAGCAGGTGGAACAGGACTAAACTTAATAGGTGCAGACATGGTTATACATTATGACCCTTGGTGGAATATCTCAGCAGAAAATCAAGCAACAGATAGAACATACAGAATTGGACAAAAACGAAATGTTCAAGTATATAAATTGATAACTAAAAATTCTATAGAAGAAAAAATATATGAATTACAACAAAAGAAAGCAAAACTTGTGGATAATATGTTATCAACAAATGAAACATTTATTAGTAAATTATCTAAAGATGAGATAATGGATTTATTTAAATAATTAAAAAATATAAAGATTAAATGCTTACAAAGATGGGTGGTCAATAGGTTGTCAATGGTTGTCAATGGGGACGGTTCTTTTTGACACATCCATTTTTTCGATATTAAAATTTTTAGTCATGATGTGTCAAAAAGAACCGTCCCCATTGACAACCTAATTTTGTTCATTTGGCTATAGTATAATGCTTTAACGAGGAAAAGTTTTCTACGTTGTTAAAGTTCTAACACTTGAATTATTTTAATTGCATGATATAATAAAAAACAATAATTTATGAAGGGATTAGAATTTTATGAAAGATTATATAACAATAATAGGAGCAGGTCTTGCAGGGTCTGAAGCAGCATATCAAATTGCAAAAAAGGGAATTAATGTTAAATTATATGAAATGAAACCACAAAAGTTTTCTCCAGCACATTCAAATGAAAATTTTGCAGAAATAGTGTGTAGTAATTCTTTTAAATCAAATTTACATACAAATGCTTGTGGGTTATTAAAAGAAGAGCTAAGAATATTGGATTCATTACTTATAAAGATTGCAGATGAAACAGCAGTACCAGCAGGTCAAGCATTAGCTGTTGATAGAGAGCTTTTTTCTAAAAGAGTAACAGAAAAAATAAAATCAATGCCAAATATTGAAATTATAAATGAAGAAATAGGAGATAAAGTTCATTTAAAAGATTTAGCGAAGGATGGTATAGTAATTATAGCTACAGGTCCGTTAACATCAGATAAATTATCAGATGAAATATTACAAATAACAGGTGACAATGATTTACATTTTTATGATGCTGCTGCTCCAATTGTTTCAAAAGATTCAATAAATATGGATATTGCCTTTTGGGGAGATCGATATGACCAAGAAAGAGCAAAAGAAGAAGATATTGAAGATTGGAAACAACGAATAAAAGATGTAAAAAAATCAGACTATATAAATTTGCCAATGAGCAAAGATGAGTATGAAAATTTTTGGAATGAGTTAGTAAATGCAGAAGTAGTTGAATTACATGAATTTGAAAAAAGAGAGATTTTTGAAGGTTGTATGCCACTAGAAGTTATGGCAAAACGCGGAATTGACACCTTAAGGTATGGACCATTAAAACCAGTAGGATTTACTGACCCTAGAACAGGTTATAGGCCATATGCTGTTGTTCAATTAAGACAAGACAATTCAGAAGGAACAATTTACAATATAGTAGGATTTCAAACAAATTTAAAATTCGGTGAACAAAAAAGAGTATTTAGTCAAATTCCAGGATTAGAAAATGCAGAGTTTGAAAAATATGGAGTTATGCACAGAAACACATATATAAATTCAACAAAGTTATTAGATAATACTTACAACTTTAAACAAAATACTAATATATTTTTTGCAGGACAAATAACAGGTGTAGAAGGATATGTAGAATCAATATCATCAGGTCTTGTTTCAGCATTAAATGCAATTAACAAATTTAATAATATAAACACAAAAACAGAATTCAGTGAATTAACAATGATAGGAGCACTAGCAAAATATATATCAACACCAAACGAAAAATTTCAACCAATGAACGCAAATTTTGGTATATTACCACAATTAGATGAAAAAATAAGAGACAAAAAATTACGATACGAAAAACTAGCAGATAGGTCTTTATTGCAGTTCCAAAAATTGTAAAAAAATGTAATTTGGGGATAGACAAATGGATTTTTTAATAATATAATAAAAAAAACAAAAGCGGAGGTTGAACAAATGGCAGATTTGAAATTTGAAATAATAAAAAAAATTGGAGTGCTATCAGAAACAGAAAAAGGATGGAAAAAGGAAATTAATTTAGTAAAATGGAATGATTTTGCACCAAAATATGATCTTCGTGACTGGAACGAAGACCACACAAGAATGGGAAAAGGTATTACTTTAACAGAAGATGAATTGAATAAATTAAAAGAAACTTTAGAAAATATGTAATATATATAGAAAGAAAAGGTTGTAAAATGGAAGAAAATTTTAAGGATATTTTAGATTCAATTAATACATTACATAAAAAATATAGATCAAAAGAGTACTTAGAAACAATAGAGCATTTTAATAGAGACTCTAAAGATTTGGTAAAAATTCTTGAAAAGTATAAAGTTAATGAAAATAAATCAAAAGAAAATAAAATAAAAAAGACTAAACAGAAAGTTAAGCTAAAAAAGAATTACGAAAAAAATAATCATATATATAAAAAAATAGAGGCTATATCATAGGCTCTATTTTTTTATATGTATGATTTTTGAAAACACAATTTTTTTTATGTGTTACAACAGAGCTCTTTAAAAAATTAAATTTTCTACAAAGAACAAACAAGCTTAGTAAAAAGTTAAAAATTTCGCTAAAATATAAAATAAATATATAAGAATTTATTCCAAATTGTGGTATTAAAAATTTAATAAATAAAATGCTAATTAACAAATCAAAGATATTAATTATCATTACATATACTTGAAGGTTAAGGCTCTTTAATAGGCTATCTATAACACTATCCATATAAATATATACAATAATTGGTGAGAGTATTTTTATATAGAATTCAACTGATAATGTTTTATATAAATTATCATCAATCCAATGCGAAAAAACTATCAAAACGATCGTAGTGATAATAGAAAATATAAAAGTTAATATTAGACATTTTTTTGTTATCTTTATAATTTTATTCAAATCTGTATTAATATTATATTTTGAAAGTTTTGGTATCAATAAATTACTATATGACTGTATAAATGTTAAAGGAAATAAAATTAAACTCATTACTGTGCTAGAAATTAAACCATAATAAGATAGAGCTTCATTATGTGATAAACCATATTGTACTAAAGCGAGTGGAATTAAAGTATTTTTTAATGTAGAAAGGCCAGATTTTATATATGTAGTAAGTGCTACAGGTAATGAAATTTTGCATATTTCTTTAATAAAATTAGATTGAGAATTTGTGTTGGTAAAACTTTTTTTATAATCAATATTATAATAATAAATTAAGTATACAAATGAACAAATATCAGCAATAACAGTACTTATTACAAGAACAAAGCATATTTGATAATTATTTGTGAAAAAATTATTATAATAAAAAAGCAAAATAATAGAAATTTGCATTAATATTTCAATAACTTGTGAAATAATTACCGTTTTTATTTTTTCATATGCCATAAAATAACCATTTAAACATGATGATAAAGAGCAAAAAGGTAAAGCAATTGCTAATATATATAACAAATTAATTGAAATAGTGTTATTTAAAATATTATTTGTAATATAAGGAGAAAATATTATCATAATAAAAATAGATAACAGGCTAAAAAAAATACAATATTTAAAACAGCTCTTGATTATATTATGAACATTTTTTGATTTATTAAAAGAATAATCTTCAGATACCAATCTAGTAGATGAAAGATTTATTCCAGACAAAGCTATTGTTAGAAAAAATGCAAATACAGATAATATAATTCCAAATGTACCTAATAAGGAGCTACTTATTTTATTAGATAAAAATATGTTAAATAAAACAGCAATTAAACGTAAAAATAAAGTTGAAATAGTAAGAATTAAACCATTTTTTATAAAGGTATTTATCTTTTTCATTAAGTCCTCCATATATACTAATAATAAGAATATATGTGGGTCAAAATAAAGTATTCGAAAAAAAATAATAAAAAACAAAAAAGCACTTTTTCAAGTGCTTTTTCTGAAAATAAAAGGGGATGTTGTATTGTTAGTAACTGGAGTAAAATTTGTTACTAACATTATAAATAATATAACAATGAATTTTGTCCATATTGTGAACTCAAAGTGTTTTGTATGAAAAATATAAATTGAATATCAAAATCTCACACCTTCTAAAAATCTACATAATATATAACATAAACATTATGAAGGGAGTGTAAATAATGAAATCTTACATAATTGAAGGTGGAAAAAAATTAGAAGGAACTGTAAAAATAAGTGGTTCAAAAAATGCTTCATTACCAATATTAGCTGCAACAATATTAAGTGAAAAAACAAATAAATTGTATAATGTACCACAAATAAAAGATACTAAAACAACTTTGGAAATTCTAAAACTTTTGGGTTGCAAAATCAAGCAAAATAGTGGTAAAATAGAGATTAATTCAAAACATATAACAAAAACAGAAATACCAGAACATCTAATGAGAGAAATGAGATCAACAGTTATTATGGCAGGTGCATTATTAGGGAGGTTTAAAGAAGTAACATTTTCATATCCAGGAGGTTGTGATATTGGATCAAGACCAATCGATTTACACATAAATGCTTTTAAAAAACTTGGAGTAGAAATTACAGAAGAGGCAGGATTTATTAAGTGTAAAGCGAATAAAATAATTGGTACTAATATTGATTTAGATTTTCCAAGTGTTGGAGCAACAGAAAATATAATTTTAGCTACAGTATTGTCGACAGGAACTACAACAATAAATAATGCAGCAATGGAACCAGAAATAATTGATATGGTACAATTTTTGAAAAAAATGGGAGCTAAAATACAAGGAGAAGGAACAAACCAAATTATAATTGATGGTGTTGAAAAATTATCAGGAGTAAGCTATAATATAATGCCAGATAGAATTGAAGCTGGTACTATTTTATGTGCAGTGGCTGCTACAGGAGGAAATGTAACATTAGATAATGTAATGCCAGAGCATTTAACTGCAGTAATAAACAAATTAGAAGAAACTGGATGCAAAATAGAAATAAATAATAAAAAAATAACTTTAAATGCACCAAAAAAATTGAAATCAATTGATATAAAAACAATGACATATCCAGGATTCCCAACAGATTTACAACAAATTTTTGCGACGATGTTAGTAAAGGCAAGTGGAACATCAATAATTGTAGAAAATATTTTCGAAAGTAGATATAAATATATTTCTGAACTTAGAAAAATGGGCGCAAAAGTTACTGTAGAAGGAAAAACAGCTATAATTAAAGGAACAAGAAAAATAAATGCAACAACTGTAGTATGCACAGATTTAAGAGGCGGTGCAGCTCTTGTAATTGCTGGATTAATGGCAAAAGGTAAATCTAGAGTTGAAAATATAGGATATATACAAAGAGGATACGAAAACCTAGAAAATAAGTTAGGTAGTTTAGGTGCAAAGATAAAACTAGAAGAATCTAATTAATAAGTTTAATTAATATTTTAGGGAGGGAAGTTAGTAAATGGCAAAAAGTAATAAAAAAAGAGCGATAGTTTATTCTAATGTAAAGAAAAATAAAAAAAGAGCAGAAGAAATAACTAAAATTAAAGATGAACATATAAATTTAAATGATGAAATAATAATAGGAATGTCAAGTCAAGTTCCAAAAAAAAGTAGTGCAAAAAGTAAAAAAAATTCGGAAAAGAAAAATAAAAAGCCACATAATAACAACCCTCAAAAAAATAATAAAAAGGTAAATAATGTAAAGAAAAAGAAAATAATTATTAGCTTTTTATTTCTTATTATAATTATATTAATTGTAGTAGGAATAATTTGTTTTATGAAATCTTCGTTTTTTAATATAAATAAAATTAATGTAAAAATAGAAAATAATAAAATACTTACTGAAGCGGAGATAAAAGATTTATCTACAATAAATATTGGACAAAATATATATTCAATAAATAAAAAGGATATTATAAACAGCATAAAAAATAACTCATATGTAGAAAATGTAAAAATTAAAAGAAAACTTCCTAATGCAATAGAAATACAAATTGAAGAGCGTACACCCAAATATCAACTAAAAAGTGATAGTCAATATATATATATTGATGAACAAGGATACATATTAGAAGTAAATTCAGATGCAAAAGATTTAACTACAATAGTTGGATATCAAACAACTGATTTTACAATTGGAAATAAAATTGAAGAAAGTGATATAGAAAAAATTAACAATATACCACAAATAATACAAGAACTTGAAAAAAATAATTTGCTAAATGAACTTACAAGCATTGATATAAAAGACAAAAATGATTATATAGTTAATTTTGAAAATTTGCACAAGGTAGCACATTTAGGAAATATGACATCATTAAATGAAAAAATGAATTTTGTAAAAGAAATTATGTCTAAAGAGCAAGATTATGAAGGTGAAGTTTTTGTTAATGTTGATTTAAATAACGGAGAGTATCCATATTTTAGAGAAAAAGTATAAAGGAGAATATATGAAAAAATTTGGAAAAGCATTAGTATTTGGAATATTATGTTTAATTTTAACATTTGCAATAACTGTGCAATTAAGAGTTTCTAGTTTAAGTGAATCAGAGTCTTCTCAAACTAAAATTACAGATAAACTAAAAGATGAAATTTTTAGATTAAACGATGAAAACGTAAAATTGGCAGAAAAATTTCAAAATACGACAAGTGAACTTGATGATGCCAGAAATCAAGCTGCACAAAATGATTCATCGTCAAAAGACACAAGTGAATTAATAAAAAAATATACAATAGTTTCTGGAAAAACAGATGTAACTGGTCAAGGTATTATAATAAAGTATAAGCCTAGTGATAATGAAGCGAAAGCTGATATGGTAAAAGATTTAAGAGATATAGTGAACGAAATTAAAAATGCGGGGGCAGAAGCAATTGAAATAAATAATCAAAGAATAGTTGGAACAACAGCAATAGAGATGGTAAAAAATAAAATAGAAATAAATGATACAGAAGTTTCAGAAAATTTTATAATAAAAGCAATTGGTGACTCTAATCTTATGTATAGTGGATTAATTAGACCAGGAGGTACAATAGAAAATATAAGAGAGTCAGGTGTAAGTATTGAAATAAATTCAGAAAATACTATAAAAATTAATAAATACAATGAAATATAAACTGCAAGAAAGGAGATTTTAATGAAAAAGATAAAACCTGTAATAACTTTAGGAATTTTATCAATGATTTTAACAGTTGGAATTAGTGTGCAATTAAAAACAATTAAAGCAGCAGATATAAGTGGAACAATACAATTAACAGATAGCAATTTAAAAAAATCATTATTACAAACTAAAACGAATTATGAAGATTCAGTAAAAAAATTAGCTGATACAGATAAAGAGCTTGAAAACTTAAGAAATAATGTGTTAAATATAGAATCAGATGTAGAAACACAAGAAAAAATAAAAAAATATGAAATTATTTTAGGCTTAACAAAAGTTCAAGGTGAAGGTGTTACAATAACTGTAGCTGATAACAATGAGCAAAAAGATAACAGTTCTTTTGCAAGTATAAATAATTCTAATTATTTAGTTCACGATGGTAATTTAGTTGCAATAATAAATGAATTAAAAATTGCAGGAGCTGAAGCAATTTCAATAAATGGAAAAAGAATAGTTAATTCAACAAGTATTAATTGTGCTGGAAATGTAATACAAATAAATGGAGAAAAAGTTGGAAGTCCGTTTGTAATTAATGCAATTGGAGATAAAGATTTATTATATGGAGAATTAACAAAAAATGGTGGAACATTATATAAATTAAAAAAATATGGAGTGTTGACTAGCATAAAAAAGGCAGATTCTATTGAAATTGATAAAGAAATATAATAATCTATTTAATAAAAATTTATGAAAGGATTTGGGTTTAAAATGGGAAAGAATAAAGTTGTAATTTCAATAGTTTTTGGAATTATCGCAATGTTTCTTGTGGTAATAATGAGCATACAGTTTAAAACAATAAATCAAACAGATATAACTAGCTTAGAAAGTATGCAAGAAGAAGAGCTACGAAATCAAATTGTTGAATTAAAAGAAAAAAATGATGAAATTCAAAATAAAATTTCAGAAAATGAAGAAAAAATAAAAGAATATAAAGAAACTTTAAATAATAATCAAAAAGCTTCTGAAGTATTAAATAATGAATTGCATGAATATGAAGAAACTATAGGATTAACAGATGTAACAGGAGAAGGTGTTGTATTAACTCTTACAGATACAGGAGATCAATCTTACAGTTATAGCAATTTAGTAGATTTTGTTAATGAATTAAAGTATGCTGGAGCAACAGCAATTTCAATAAATGATAATAGAGTAATAAATTCAACAGAAATTGTAGAAATATCTAAAAAATATATATTACTAAATGGGGATCAAAGAATTTCATCTCCATATACAATAAAAGCAATTGGAGATAAGAAAAAATTATTAGAAACATTAAATCTAAAAGATGAAGGTTATATTGACTTATATAAAAATGCGGGATATGATATTAAAATTGAAGAAAATGACAATATAACAATTTATAAATACAATAAAGATATAGATTTAAAATATATAGATAAAGGAGAAGATAAATAATGGTATATATAGCAATTATAGTAGGTTGTGTAATAGGTGCTTTAATAGGAAATTTTGCACCAATAATATCATATACATATTCAGAATATTTAGCAATTGCAATAGTTGCAGCTCTAGATACAATATTTGGAGGTGTTGTTGCATCAATAAAAAAGAATTTTGATATGGGAGTATTTATTTCTGGTTTTTTAGGAAATGCTATATTATCAATATTATTAACATATTTAGGTGCAAGATTAAATGTTGATATATACTTAGCAGCAATATTTGTTTTTGTAGGAAGAATATTCTTTAATTTAGGAGTAATACGTAGATATTACCTAGAAAAGTGTACAAATTTTTTCAAAGCAAAAAAGAGCAAAAAAACAGAAAAAGCAAAATGAGATATATTTAGGCGACAGTATTACAAAAATATTACGGTATTATTACAAAAATATAACAATTAGTATTGACATTTTGGCGGAAATATAATATTCTTATGGATATATAAAAAGAGTTATAGATGGAGGAGTTAACCTTGGCTGTTGGAGATATAATTGTAGGTATGGATATTGGTACTTCAAAAATCAGTCTTGTCATAGGTGAAGTAAACAATTTTGGTCAGATTGAAACAATTTGTAGTGCCAGCAATATGTGCAATGGAATTAAAAAAGGAAAAATAATAAATGAAGAAGAAGTAATAAGAACTATAGTAAAGACTATTGAAGATGCTGAAACTGATTCAGACTTAAAAATAAATTCAGCATATATAACAATACATGGAAAAGATGTTACAATAGTACAAAATAGTGTGACAAAAGAAGTAAAAGATAGATATGCCGGAATATCTGCAAAAGATGTATCATCAGCAATAATGCAAGCAAAAGATATAGATGTACCGGAAAATAAAACAATAATAGATATAGTAGCAGAAAAATTCATATTAGATGATGGAAAAACAATATCAGATCCAATAGGAAGTTTCTGTGCATCATTTACATTAAAAGCACAAATAGTTCTTGCAAATAAAGAATATATAAGACAAATACATAATATTTTCAGAAAAGCAGATTTGGAAATTGATGGAATAGTTCCAATAACACTAGCAGAAAAAAATGTAGTGTTAGATACAAACGAACTAAATGATAATATAATGATTCTTGACATTGGAGCAGGAAATACAGAAATTGGAGTTTTTGAAGGAACAGAATTTATATACACAAATACAATTCCATTAGGTGGAGATAATATAACAAACGATATAGCGCTAGTTTTAAATATTTCAGTTGAAGAGGCTGATAAATTAAAAAAACAATATGGTTTAGCGATGAAATCATATATTGACAATGACAATGAAATAATGTTAAATACATGTAAAGACGAAAATAAAAATAAAATTATAAAAAGTTCAGAGCTTATTGAAATAATAGAAGCAAGAATAGAAGAAATGTTTAAACTTATAAATGATGATATAACAGCACACGGAGTAAAACAAAGAATAAACAATGTAGTTTTAACAGGCCAAGGAATTGTAAATATTAGTAAAAGTGATGTAGCAGGAAAAGTAATTTTAAATATACCAGTAAAAATTTCAACAGGAAGAATGGTAAGCACTATAAGACCAGGTTACAGAACTGCATATGCATTAGTTAGATATGTTGCATCAAGACAGTTTGCTAAAAATGTATCAAGCAGTATAGATACACACTCTGAAAAAAGTATAGTAAAAGTTATTTTAGAAAAGATTAAAGATTTTTTCTACTCGTAAAATATGGAAGAGTATACAGAGTACTCAAAAAAGGATGTTATTAATTTTAATTTATAAATAGGGAGGAAAACATTATGATAATGGATAGCGCAGAAGAAAGTGGAATAATGATAGATGGAACAGCTACAATAAAAGTAATTGGTGTAGGTGGAGGCGGAACAAACGCCGTAAACAGAATGGTTGACTCAGGAATAAGAGGAGTAGAATTTGTAGCAGTAAATACAGATAGACAAGCATTATTATTATCAAAAGCTGCATCTAAAATACAAATAGGGGAAAAAATAACAAGAGGATTAGGAGCTGGAGCTAACCCTGATATTGGTGCACAAGCAGCTGAAGAAAGTAAATCTGAAATAACAGAAGCTTTACGAGGCGCAGACATGGTATTCGTAACAGCCGGAATGGGTGGACGGAACTGGAACTGGTGCAGCTCCAATAGTTGCAGCATGTGCTAAAGAAATGGGAATATTAACAATAGGTGTTGTAACAAAACCGTTTACATTTGAAGGGAAAAAAAGATTATCACAAGCTGAAAGAGGAATTGAAAGCTTAAAAAGCAAAGTTGATACATTAGTTGTTATTCCAAATGATAAGCTATTACAAATTATAGATAGAAAAACATCAATAGTAGAAGCTTTTAAAATGGCTGATGATGTATTAAGACAAGGTGTACAAGGTATATCTGACTTAATTGCAGTACCAGGACTTGTAAACTTAGACTTTGCTGATGTTAAAACAATTATGCTTAACACAGGTATAGCTCATATGGGTGTTGGTAGAGCATCTGGTGAATCAAGAGCAGAAGATGCCGCAAAACAAGCAATTCAAAACCCAATGCTTGAAAGCTCTATTGAAGGTGCAAAAGGAATTATTATCAATATTACTGGTGGACCAAACTTAGGATTACACGAAGTAAACACAGCAGCTGAATTAGTACAACGTAGTGTTGACCCAGAAGCAAACATAATCTTTGGTGCTGTTATTGATGAAAGCCTAGATGAAGATATAGTAATTACAGTTATTGCAACTGGATTTGAAACAAAACCAAAAATAGGAACAGTTCCAGTTAATGAAATACCAAGCAGTAATAATGCTAAACCTTGGGAAAAGAAAACAACACAAGTATCAACACAACCAGAGCCAATTAACAATAATGATTTAGACATACCATCATTCTTAAGAAAGAAATCAGGAAATAAATAATAAATTTTACAAAAGAAAAAGTTATGGATATACAGATAATCCATAACTTTTTTCTATGATAATAAATAACAAAAAATGACCAAAAAGTATATATTTATAAAATGAATTATTAAGAATACTGTCACATACACTTATATTTTAAAAGAAATAATCTAAAGATGTAGATTATTTCTTTTTTTCGTTTTCATAAAGTGACAGTTTTTTTGAAAGTGTGGTGATAGAATATTTCAAAATTAATTTTATTATTATCTTTATTATGAAATTCTATATATTTAATTTATTAAAAAAATTTAAGGAGATGGAATTTATGGTTGCCTATTTGGATTTAATTTTTCTAGAAAATACAGCTATGAATTATTTGATATTGTATACTGTTGGAAAATTAATGAACAGGAAAATCGAAAAAATACGATTAATTAGCTCTAGCATTGTCGGAGCTTTATATGTTTTTTCATTATATGTAAAAATGCCAGTATGGATTTTAAATGTGTCTAAAATTATTATTGCAATGCTCTTAATAAAAATAGCATATAACTCAAATGGATATAAAAGAGTTATAAAAGAAACAATTGTATTTCTTATGGTTTCATTTGTTTTTTCTGGCTGTGCATTAGGATTTGTTCATTTGCTAAAGCCAAAAGTTATATACATAGTTAATGGAATAATAATTGGAGGAGAATATATTTTCGAAGTATTATTAATATCAGCTATTATAAGTTTTATTTTAATAAAAGCTAGTATGAGACTTATAAAACTAAAACAAAAACTTAATAAGAATGATATGATATGTGCTCTAAAAATTGGTCTTGGAAAAAACTGTATAGAAGTAAATGCGTTATTAGATACTGGAAACTTATTAACAGACCCAATTAGTAAATCTCCAATCATAATTGTGGAAAAAGAAAAATTAAGAGCATTGATACCAGCAAATGAAATTGAAAAAATTGAAGATTTGTTAGGAGGTGATGACGTAGTAGAAGAGTCTTATAATGCAAGAATTAGAGCAATTCCATATATGTCTGTAGGAAATAAAAATGGAATAATGATTGCTTATAAGGTTGATTGGGTAAAGCTTGAATATCAAGATGAAGTAAATGAAATAAATAATGTACTTGTTGGAATTTATAATGATGCTCTTACTAAAAATAATAAATATTCTGCTTTAATTGGATTGCAAATATTAGAAAGGAGTACAGCTGAAAATGAATTTAATACAACTTTTGAAAACAAAGGTAAATATAGTATATGCTAAGTATTTAAACAAAGATACAATAGAAGAGCTTCCAATATACTATATTGCAGGAAGTCAAACATTACCACCACCATTAGATGCAAAAGAAGAAGATGAAGCACTAAAAAAATTAGCTAATGGTGATGAAGAAGTAAAAAAAATATTAGTAGAGCGAAATTTAAGACTTGTTGTTTATATAGCCAAAAAATTCGAAAATACAGGTGTTGGAATTGAAGATTTAATATCAATAGGAACAATTGGACTAATGAAGGCGATTAATACATTTAATACAGATAAAAATATTAAACTAGCAACATATGCTTCAAGATGTATTGAGAATGAAATATTAATGTTTCTGCGAAAAAGTAATAAAATAAAAGGAGAAATTTCAATAGATGAGCCATTAAATCAAGATGGTGATGGAAATGAACTATTATTGTCAGATATATTAGGAACTGAAGGTGATATAACATCAAGGAGAATTGAAGACGAAGTAGATAAAAAATTATTAAAAGAATCAATTACCAAACTAAGTAAAAGAGAAAAAAATATAATGGAACTTCGATTTGGGTTTGGAACAGATAAAGAAAAGACACAAAAAGAGGTAGCTGATATGCTTGGAATATCACAAAGTTATATATCAAGATTAGAAAAGAAGATAATTTCAAAAATGAGAAGAGAGATAAAAAGCAAAACAGGATAAAATCTTATACTAAAATGGCTAGCTGAAATGAAAAATTTACAAGTTAAAGTTATTTGTAAGAAAAATAATAAGATTACATATACTATATAAAAGAATAAAATAACCTTTTTTGGAAATAATGTTTAAGAATATATTTCTAAAGGAGGTTTTTTATTTGATTAGAAAGGTAGAAATTTGTGGAGTAAACACATCAAAGTTACCAGTACTATCAAATGAAGAAAAAACAGAACTATTAAAAAAAATAAAAGATGGAGATAAAGTAGCAAGATCAGAATTTATTAATGGAAATTTAAGATTAGTATTAAGTGTAATACAAAGGTTCTCAAATAGAGGAGAAAACCCAGATGATTTATTTCAGGTTGGATGTATTGGTTTAATAAAATCTATAGATAATTTTGATTTATCACAAAATGTACAATTTAGCACATATGCAGTACCAATGATAATAGGTGAAGTACGAAGATATTTAAGAGATAATAATTCAATTAGAGTAAGTAGGTCGATAAGAGATTTAGCATACAAAGTATTAGCTTTAAAAGAGAAAAATAGTAAAGAAGGTAAAAAAGAATTAACAATAGAAGAAATTGCAAAAAAGTTAGATGTAGAGGTTGGCGAAGTAGCAATGTGTCTTGATGCAATACAAACTCCAGTATCATTACAAGAGCCTGTTTATGGAGATGGAAGTGAAAGTATATTTTTTATGGATCAGGTTAAAGATAAAAAAAATAATGACGAATTTTGGACAGAAAATATAACAATAGCAGAGGCAATGAAAAAATTAAATGCAAAAGAAAAAAATATAGTTCAAAAAAGATTTTTTGAAGGAAGAACACAAATGGAAGTGGCAAACGAAATTGGGATATCACAAGCACAAGTATCCAGATTAGAAAAAAATGCGATAGACCATATAAAAAGAATATACAATTAAAATAACATATATATAATAAGAATAAAATAGATTATAAAAGCTCTAAAAAGATATAATATAAAATTTTAGAGCTTTTGAATATTGTTAAATTAAAAGAGCATAAAACTATTAAATGTATAATATGATGTAATATATATAGGGAGGGTCATAATGTTAAAAGAAAGTGGAATGGATTTTAGACACAAGGAAGTAGTAAATATAAACAATGGAAAAAGATTAGGCTTTGTTCAAGATGTATGTGCAAATTTAGAGACTGGAAGAATTACTTCAATAATTGTTCCAGGAGGAAAAAAATTAATGAGTATGTTTGCAAAAGAAGATGATATTGTAATTGAATGGGAAAAAATAAAGTGTATAGGTGATGATATAATATTAGTAGATATATAATAATTAGAAAAATAAAGCATAAAAGATATTGAAATTTTTGATATTTTCAATATATAAAATTAACAAAAATAGCAATGAAAGACTTTATGTAATATGCATTGCAAATATATAACAAAAAACAACAAAAAAATGCAAAAAAAGTCAAAAAATGTGTTGACTTTGTGAACTGCGTGTGGTATTATAATCGAGTACCAAGCAACAGGGAAAAGCATAAAAGATTTTGAACAAAATTAGTTAATAAATTCTAACAAGGTGAATAGAG